>Ga0137459_1000008_pt1 | contig 61452 bp, 54 predicted proteins | sample EasRivERMGT700_2_FD_104908 | JGI IMG/M metagenome (GOLD analysis project Ga0137459, IMG submission 104908) | Soil microbial communities from meander-bound floodplain in the East River, Colorado, USA - East River MetaG ERMGT700_2 | ecosystem: Environmental > Terrestrial > Soil > Floodplain ...
GCAGGTGCCGGTGCCGGTGCAGCCGCCGCCGCTCCAGCCGGCGAAGGTCGAGCCCACCGTCGGCGTCGGGGTCAGGGTCATCGTGGTGCCGTGACCGACCACCTCGGTGCAATCGGCGCCGCAGCTGATGCCCGCCGGCGACGAGCTCACGCTCCCGCTGCCGGTGCCGGACAACGCCACGGCCAGCGTGAATGTGTTGAGCGTGAAGGTCGCGGTCACCGCGGTGGCCGCGGTCATCGTCACGTTGCAGGTACCGGTGCCGGTGCAGCCACCGCCGCTCCAGCCGGTGAAGGTCGAGCCGACCGTCGGCGACGCGGTCAACGTGACCGCGGTGCCGTGGCCAAACGTCGCCGAACAGGTGGCGCCGCAGTTGACGCCGCTCGGCGACGAGGTCACCGTGCCGGCGCCGGTGCCGGCCTTGGTGACCGACAACGCGTAGGTGTTGAGCGTGAAGGTCGCGGTCACTGTCGTGGCCGCGGTGACGGTGACCGCGCAGGTGCCGGTGCCGGTGCAGCCGCCGCCGCTCCAGCCGGTGAAGGTCGAGCCGACCGTCGGTGTCGCGGTCAGGGTCATCACGGTGCCGTGGCCGACGACCTCGCTGCAGTCGGCGCCGCAGCTGATGCCGGCGGGCGACGAGGTCACCGTGCCGGCGCCGGTACCGGCCGGCACCGCGGTCAAGGTGAACGTGTTGAGCGCGAACGTCGCGGTCACGTTGGTCGCGGCGGTGATGGTGACCGCGCAGGTGCCGGTGCCGGTGCAGCTACCACCGCTCCAGCCGGTGAAGGTCGAGCCGGTGCCCGCGGCAGCGGTCAGCGTGACCGTGGTGCCGTTGACGTAGGCCTCGGTGCAGTCGGCACCACAGCTGATGCCGGCCGGAGACGACGTCACGGTGCCCGTGCCGGTGCCGGCCCTGGTCACGGTCAGCGAGAACGGCGCCAGCGTGAAGTCGGCGGTGACCGTCGTCGCGGCAGTGGCCGTGACGACGCAGGTGCCGGTGCCGGTGCAGCCGCCGCCGCTCCAGCCGCCGAACGTCGAGCCGGCGGCGGGCGTCGCGGTGAGCGTCATCACGGTGCCGTGGTTCACGGTCTCCGTGCAGTCGGCACCGCAGGTGATGCCGGCCGGTGAGGACGTCACCGTGCCGCTGCCGGTGCCGGTCTTCGCGACCACGACCGCGTACTGGTTGGCAGTGAAGATCGCCGACACCGAGGCGGCAGCGGTCATGGTCACCACGCAGCTGCCGGTGCCGGTGCACGCGCCACCCCAGCCGCCGAACGTCGAGCCGGTGGTCGGCGTCGCGGTCAACGTGACCACGGTGCCGTGGCCGTAGACCTCCGAGCAGTCAGCGCCGCAGGTGATGCCGGCCGGCGTCGACGCGATGGTGCCGGCGCCGGTCCCGCTGGTCGACGCGGTCAGCGCGTACGTGTTCAGCGTGAACGCGGCGGTGACCGTGGTCGCCATGTTCATCGTTACCATGCAGGTGCCGGTGCCGGCGCAGCCGCCGCCGCTCCAGCCCGTGAAGGTCGACCCGGGACTGGCCGCCGCGGTGAGGGTCACGCCGGTGCCGACGGTGTAGGCCTCGGTGCAGTCGGCCCCACAGGTGATCCCGGCCGGGGCCGATGACACCGCGCCGGCGCCGGTCCCGTTCTTGGCGATGGTGAGCGTGTGCTGGATCGTCGAGAACGACGCGGTGACGGTGACCGCCGCGGCCGTCATCACCGTGCAGGTGCCGGTGCCGGTGCAGCCACCGCCGCTCCAACCGGCGAACGTCGAGCCGGCATTGGGCGTCGCGGTCAAGGTCACCATCGCGCCCTGGGCGTAGTCCTCGGTGCAGTCGGCGCCGCAGGTGATGCCGGCCGGCGTCGAGGTGACGGTGCCGGCCCCGGCCCCGGCGCGCACGACCGTGAGCGTGTGCAAGATCGGGTTGAAGGTGGCGGTGACGGTCGTGGCCGCCGCCAGCGTTGCCGCGCAGGTGCCGGTGCCGGTGCAGCCGCCGCCGCTCCAGCCGGCGAACAGCGAACCGGCGGTGGGCGACGCAGTCAGCGCCACCAGGGTGCCGGCGTCGTAGGCCGCGGTGCAGGTCGCACCGCAGTCGATGCCGGCGGGGGTCGAGATGACGGTCCCGGCGCCGATGCCGGCCTTGTTCACGGTGAGGTCGTGCTGCCGGAGCACGAAGTCGGCGGTGACCATCGCGGCGCCGTTGACCTCGACGCTGCACGGGCCGGTGCCCGCGCAGCCCCCGCCCGACCAGCCCGTGAAGATCGAGTCACCGGCGGCGGTTGCCGTCAGACTCACTGCGGTGCCCGGCGGGTACGTCTCGGAGCAGTCGGGGCCACAGTTGATCCCCGTCGGGTTCGACGTGACGGTGCCGCTGCCGGTGCCGGACTTGGTCACCTCGAGCGATTGGTAGCGCGCGAAGGTCGCGGTGATGGTGGTGGGCCCCGTGATCGTCGAGGCGCAGATGCCGGTGCCGGTGCACGCGGTGCCACCACCACCGACCGTCCAGCCCATGAACAGCGAGCCCGCGCCGATCGAGGCCGCGAGCGAGAGCTGGCTGCCGTGCGCAACCATCGCGGTACAGCTCCCGGGGCAGTAAATGCCGGCCGCCAGCGCGACCACCATGCCGGTCCCCGAGCCGCCCAGGTCGATCGTCACCGGATACCTGGCGACGTTGAATGTCGCGGTGACGGTGGTGGCGGCGGCGACGGCGACCACGCAGGTTGGCGTCGAACCGGTGCAGCCACCGCCGCTCCAGCCGGCGAGCTCGGCGCCGGTGTCGGGCGTCGCGGTCAGCGTGACCATGGTGCCGACCGGGAAAGCGGCGCTGCAGGTGGCGCTGCAGGTGATGCCACCCGGATTGGACGACACCGTCCCCGTGGAGGTGCCGCTGCGGGTGACGGTGAGGATCGCGGTGCCGGGTGGCGCGTTGGCGTCGGTCCCGGTGAAGTTCACGTGATCGACCGAGCAGGCGGATGAGCGTGCCCGCGCGTGGCTCGATGCGATTCGAAGTCTCGAAGGCATCGCACGCCTCGGGGATCTTGCCCTCGGTCTCGAAGCGCACGGCCTCGTTGAACAAGGCCAGATGCGCAGGTCGGGCTAGTACCTCGCCGCAGTGGTTCTGACCGGTTGCCATGCGACATCGTGTGGGCTCGTTCTTGCCATCGCCGACCTGCGGGATCGATACCTGGTCTGCGAGACAGATGCGGGGCCTCGCGCTGGCGCAGGCCAAGGGCTCGCGGATCAAGCACGTGTCCGGCTGCGAATGTGAGGACAAGGGCCTCCTCGCAAAGGCGCCGAGCTACAACTCGGTGTTCCGGTACCTGGAGCGCGCCGACCTCGCGCCGCTCCTCAAGACGCTGGTCCACGAGTCGGCCGCGCCGCGCGGTCGAGACCACGTTCGCGACCGACTCCACCGGCTTCGCGACGAACACCTATGCGCGCTGGTTCGACGAGAAGTATGGCCAGGAGGAAGCGCTGCCAGCGCTGGATCAAGCTGCACGCGCAGGTCGGCACGGCCACCGAGAGCACGGTCGGCGCTGCTCCAATTAACCTCGTTCGCTTTCGTACGGTCGCTTCCGGCGCCCACCGGGGTCAGCGCGGGCGGCGCCGACATCAGCGCCGAGCGGTGCGGCGAGACGCGAGAGATAACGCTCACGACGTTCGTGCGCAACCGCGAAGGCTCGACGTGCAGCCACCACCGCGACCGGCTTGCTGGTATCGTGCGCTGATGATCACGGAAGTGCTGGCCTTCGTGGTTGGTGGAGCGTCTTTGGTATATTCGGTGTACCGGCTCGCCTCTCGTCAGATACGCCGACTACGCCGGGCGAAGATCTGGCCGATCGGCGAGCTTCCCGAAGATACGATCGGTCGACTGGTCGGCACGGTGCGCCCCGTCGGGCGTACGCTGAGCGCGCCGCTCACCGGGCGAGAGTGCCTCTATTATCTCGTGACTGTCGATGCTCTCGGCTGGTCCCAAGGCGGGCAGACGATAGACGAGATCCTCCGCGAGGAGAAGGCTGCGGAGTTCGTGCTCGAGGACGGCTCCGGCCGCGTGCTCGTAGATCCAGAAGGCGCTGTATTTGATCGGCAAAAGGAGGCCTACCGTAACGATGCGGGCTGCAAGCCAGAAGAGCGGGAGCGTGCGTTCCTAGCGGTCCACGGCGAGCGATACCGAGGCACAATGAGTTTTCACGAACTGATCGTCGAGGTCGGTGCAACCATTTGCGTCGCGGGCGCCGGCATTCGGGAAGTCGATCCGGACGCTGAACCCTCCGGAGACTACCGGGCCACGGCGCCGACGCGTCTGCGATTCATGAGTTCGAAGAGGTTCAGGCTCCTCATCACCGACGCGCCATCGAAAGAATGAGCTGCGGGCCCGCAGCGCGGGTCGGTCCGGCCGTTCAGTCGGTACCAGTAAGCAATTCTCATTGTCGCTCAGCATTCGCACTGTCGCTCGCATCGTTCGTGTTGATCATAGCTTCATGCATCCTCCTCGTCTGCCTGTCATCCGCGGCCGAGCGGTGGACCGGGCGCCGGCGCCAGCCGCGGGTGCTCGCCATCGTGCGGGACGGCGAGCTCGTCGAGGGCCACCTGATGCTCCTCCACCGTGGCGGACAGGTCTGCGTGGACCTGTGGCCGCTGGTGCAGGCGGTGCCCCCGACCGACGGTGCGGCCCCGAGCTGTTCCTGTTCGACGGCCACGGTCACCCCGGCGCGCTCCTGATCGAGGTGCGCGTGGGCCAGGCCAGGCGAGTGGTCACTTGTTCACGTTGTGTCGTCGTCCGCGCACGTGACGGGTAATTGCCGGCAGCGACTTATCCATTCCGGCGCGCGGCTGCCGCGGTACCCTCGCGTCCATGTGGTGGCGGGGAGCCCCCGTACGGCAGTCGACCCGATGATCCGCCACGGCGTTGGTCGCCGTGTACACGGGTGCTGTGCTTGCGGATATCGTGGTGCCGACCCGTGTGAGGCTCCTGCGCCCATCGCCGACGGCCTCACCGGGCCAGGTGTTTCTGTGGTGTACCAGCGGTGATGTCGACCGGCCGCTTCGTCACACTCGCTGTTAGCGCCCTCGTGCATCGCGTGCTTGATCGCGTCCGGGGGAGAGTCATAGTTATCATTCCACAACGCGCCCGAGAAAGGCCGATCTCATGACTCACCCGCGCAAGCCCGTCACGCCCTCGCCGTCCACCATGCGCACGCTCGAGGCAAACGAGCTGCGGACCATCCGCGGTGGCGAGGATGTGTTCACCACGGTCTCCAACGTCCTCAAGACCCGACACGAGACGGCGAAGAACGCGATCGGCAACATCCGCTAAGAGCGCCGCTCCCTTCGCGGAAAGGCGGCCGGTGGCACCAGCGGTTTGTAAAGCTAGCGCTGGACCACCCGGATGCCGCGCATGCCGGCGCTCACCAGCAGCGTCTCGAGGGCGCGCTCGTCGACCGGGCCGGCAAGCTCGATCGACTCGAGCGCTGGCAAGGACTCCTCGCGCAGCACCCCCGACAGGATGTAGCGCGGGCACGGCCCGTCGCAGCTGATGGTCACGTCGGTCACGGCCGGCAGCCGGGGCATCGGGAACAGGCCACGCCAGCGCATCTCGCGGATGACGGGCGGCTCGTCGATCGCGAGGTGCAGCGAGCGCACCGCGGGCCAGTCGCCCTCGTGGCCGAGCCCCCTCTGGCTCGTGATCTTGAGGCTGCGCACCTTCGGGTGCCCCTTGCCCTCGGCTCCGCGCACGAGCTCGAGGTGCTCGAGGTCCGGGAACACGTCCACGAGCGCGTCGGTCCAGCCCACGCGCGTGGTCAGGCGCAGGCTCCGACCGCGGTGGCGAGCGCGGGGTTCGGCACCGGGTCGTGGTCCTCGCACGCCGACACCCGCCGCCACTTGGTCTCGATCAGCTCGGCGACCCGCCGGGAGTACGCACGCACCGCCGCCGCCTCGTCCGGGTGCTCGTGCCGGGTCTCGGTGTTCGACGAGTCGAACCGGCGCTCAATCAGATCGACGCCGCGGCGTTCGAGCTCGAGCTCCGTGCCGATCTGGGCAAAGCGCGCCATCTGACCATCTCGATCTTGCCAGCCGCACGCGGGGCGGCCAGGACAAACGAGCGGCATTTCGCCGGCGCCGGTGTCTCGCGCCCAGCACGGCGAAGATCGTCCTGGGAGAGATCTCGACGCGGAGCGAGCTCGTGCGGCTCGCGCGCGTCAGCGTTCCGCACGTTGCTCATCGTGGGGGACTACGGGGCGGTGATCGCGTTGTTGTCGATCGCGACGAGCGACTGTGCGTGCACCCTGCCGTGCAGCGACGCGCTGGTCTGCAGGACGATCTGTGTCTTCGCAAAGATGATGCCTTCGAAGTGCGCGTTCGCGTGGATCGTCACACGGCCGGCGACCTGCCAGAAGATGTTCTTGGCCTGCGCACCGCCACTGAGGATGATCGTCTTGGCGCTGCTGAGATCGACGTCGTTGGAGACCTGGAAGATCCAGACGTCGTTCGCGCCACCCGAGATCGTGACATCGGTGGGGATCGTGACGCCGGTCCCCCACTTGTAGAGGCCGGGAACGAGCGTCAATCCGCCGAGATTGCCGCTGCCCAGGTTGAGGAAGTCTGGATTCGTCCGTCCGGCAGCATCGGTATACGCGGCCTGCATCGCCAGGACGGCCGTGGTCAGGTTCGCCGGCGTGGGAACGGCGTAGTTGCTCGCATAGATCCTTCCCGGCGAGGTGACCGAGACGGAGCTCGAGAACACGTTCGTGGCATCAGCGATCAAGGCAAACCCGGTGATGAAGCTGGCGGCGGCCGGGCTCACGCCCAGGTCTCCACCGGTGATCGCCGATCCCGTGACGTTGGTAATTCCCGTCTTTGCGAGGATGACATAATTACCGGCTGCCGCAGGATCGGTCGTCGAGCCAAGGGCTACGGCCGCTGGTCCCAATCCCGCAGGGTTCTGTGGGTTGTTCGGTCCATCAGCGCTTGCCGCGTCGGTCGCCATCGCCGCGTCGTCACCGCACGCTGCACCAAGCAGGGAGAAGCCAAGAATCGAAGCAGTGAGCGCGCACCAAGGTTTTGTCATGAACGAGCAACACTGCACATCTGGTGCCGCAACCAACCATCAGGAATGGTTGAAGCGGAGCTCCGTGCGAGGGCGAATCCGCCCATCGCGGCCGGCGCGCCGAACGCCGTGGGCGAAGTCGCCCCTGGCTTTCGCCCGCTTCTACCTCGCGCTGCGCGCGGTCTAGCCGCCGAACGAGATGTTGACCGAGTAGCGGGGCTGGTCGCCGCGAACCTCCATCGCGCGCACCGGCTGGGTCGGGACCACGTTCCAGGGATAGCGCGCACATCGCGCCCAGCGTGGCATGCTGGCGGCGTGCTGGCGCGGCCTCATCTCTCGATCACGGGTCCGCGAAGGAGTCGCATGACGAAACCCGACCCGACGCTGCTGATCGATGTCGTCGCCCCGAAGGTGCTCGAAGCGCTGACGCTGGCATCCGCAGCCCTGATCGCCGCAAACGTGCGGCACGTCGTCGTTGGTGGGCTCGCCGTCGGGGCCAACGGTTATCCGTGCGCGACCAAGGGCGTCGATTTCCTCGTCGGTGCAGAGGCCTTTCACCACCACGCGAACGGGCTCGTGACCACGCGCCAGGAGATCCCGTTCCAGGTCAACGGAGTCGCCGTCGACCTGCTGTCTCCAGAGGTGGGGGAGGACTTCCTCGAGGCGACGCTCGGCGCAGCGCCGGGAACGATGATGGAGGCTCCGCCGCTCGTCTACATGAAGCTCAAGTCACCCCGCCGGAAGGAACAGGTCGACGTCATCGAGATGATCAAGGGTGGGATCGATACGAAGCGGTGCCGCGAGTACCTCGTCGCTCACGCTCCCGTGTTCGTGGCCGCGTTCGACGAATGTGTCGTGCACGCCGAGGCCGAGCAAGACTGATCACGCGGCGAGGGCGAACACCTGGGCCGACCCGCGAGCGGGAGACCTCGTACGGGGCGCTCCCCGGCCGTGATATCCTCGCCCCGGAGCCAGGAAGGAGCCGTGCATGGCTGGCGGATTCGACAGAAAGCCCGGTGGAAGGAGTCTCGTTGAAGGGCCGTCCAGCCTCGGAAGCGCGAACACGCCCGGTCCGGGCAAGCAAACCCTGACGGAACAGCTCCCCGCGGTCCAGCGTCGCGCCGACGGAGCCGCCGCTGCGCCGGCGGACATTCACGAGGCTGCCCAGCACGGCCTGCAGGGGAGCGCTCAGGCGCTGCCGCACCTCGACGCGATCCAGCAGTCGTTCGGACCGCACGACGTGGGCGGCGTCCGCGCGTTCGTCGGTGGCCCGGCGGCCGACGCGTCCCAGGCGATGGGCGCGCAGGCATACGCCACCGGGGATGCGACGGCCTTCGCCTCGGCCCCCTCGCTCCACACCGCGGCGCACGAGGCCGCGCACGTGGTCCAGCAGCGTGGCGGGGTGCAGCTCAGCGGAGGCGTGGGACAGGAGGGCGACGCCTACGAGCGCCACGCCGACGAGGTGGCCGATCTGGTCGTCCAGGGCAAATCGGCGGCCGGGGCGCTGGACCGCATGGCGCCGGGCGGGCAGGCGCCTGCCACGCAGCGGGCGGTGCAACAGGACAAGGCGCCTGTTGCCGCGTACCCCAAGATCCTCACGATCGGCACCGAGAAGGTGAACGTCAAATCGGCCGACGAAGAGAAGGAAGCCAAGGCCATCATCGCGCTGATCAAGGCCGACTACTCCATCGAGCTGTCGTCCCAGACCGGCGTCGACGCGATCAAGAAGGACTACACGAGCGTCCCCAAGGCCGTGACCGACGGCCTCAAGACCAAGCAGTGGGAGATCCAGGAGCTGCGCGCGTTGCAGAAGGCGCTCGCTCACTTCGCGGCCGTGCTGGGCAAGAAGCGCGCGACGTCGTCGCGCAAGGACGTCCCTCAGGAGCTCACCACGGGGAGCAAGGTCGATCAGGGCATCGATCAGGACTCCGCGTCGGGCGTGCTCGACAACACCACCATGGGAGAGTTCTTCGAGAGCTCGAAGAACTTCTCCATGTTCACCGCCGGTACCGACTTCAAGGGCGAGGCCAGCGTCGGGATCTTCAAGGACAACGAGACCAACCTGGAAGCCAACGCGACGCACGAGCTGGCGCACGGGCTCTGCCAGTACGCGGAGCCCGACTTCATCAAGGAGATGGATTACTGGACCGACACGAACACCAAGAGCGGCAAGGCGGGAGCCGAGGAGCCTGCGACGCCTTATGGCAAGACCAACGCGCGCGAGGATCTCGCCGAGTCGGTGAAGTTCTATTTCCTCGATCCGGCCACGCTGCTCAAGAATTGCCCGAAGCGCCACGCGTTCGTGAAGAAGACGGTCGAGGCCTGGACGCCCAAGGCCGACAAGAAGTAAGGCCGATATTCACCATGCCCGATGCCCGGCTCACCACGATTGCATTGCTCCTGGCAGCCGGATGCTCGGCAGAGCCGCGCACCCAGGCGCCCTCTCCTCCACACGGAGGTACCCAGCAAGACCCCAAGGTGACGAAGCCCATGCAAGGACGACTCGCACGACTCAAGGCACTGATCGGGATGGACCAGCAGGCCTGCATCGACCGCTTTGGCATCCGGCCCGAGCATATCCGGAGCTCGGCGGCCTACGAGCGCATGAAGGATGTGATCGAGATCCACAACCCCGACCACGCCGAGCTGGGCTCGGCCCGGTTGTTCTTCCAGAACGCCAAGCTGGCGTTGATTTACCTCCCGGATGCCACGGGCATCTCCGCGTCGGACCTCGACGAGGTCAAGGGCGATCCGGCCAACCAGGCCACGGTGTTGCGATCGCGCGCCGGCAAGACCAGCAACCTTCAGGTCCACGCCGAGCAGGGGATCGCGATCTCGAAGGGCAAGCGGATCGACTTCATCGAGATCTTCCAGCCCACCACGCAGCAGGCGTACGAGCAGACGATCTACGTCGAGCCCGGCCCGTTCACCCTCTGACCGCGCCGCGGCGACCGCGTCGGCGCACCACGCGCAGAATCGCCCGGCGAGCGCCGGCGCACACCGTCCAGAGTCCAAGCAAAGCTTGCAGACCTTGTACGGGTCGCTTACGCGCGTGATGGCAGCATCACGGCGTGAGGCTGTATTTCACCGAGTACGATGTGCCCGCGGGGAACGCCGGAGGCGGAAGACCGCCGACGACGTCGAGCCAGCCCATCGCCCCCTGATCTTCATGGTCGAGGATGTGGCAGTGCATGATCGTCGTCCCCTCGAAGACGCTGCTGGTCGCCGCGTTCAGATCGAACCGGACCGAGCACGGGTTCGAGATCACGTCGTAGTACTCGCCCGGCTCGAAGCTGCCGCCGCAGTCGACCGCCTGCACATGATAGACGTGGAGGTGGAACGGGTGCATGGTATTCCCCTTGAGGGTCCAGCTCTGGACCTTGTCGGCCGGCAGCGTGAAGGTCGGCACGGCCGGGTCGAACTTCGCGCCGTTGATCGTGCGCGCGCCCATGTTGACGGTCTCGCTGTTCACGCTGGCCACGCCCCGCAGATCGCGCAGGTACGCCGGGCGGATCGCCGACCACGTCGAGCCGCTGCTGCCGCTGGAGTACGGGCCGACCGTCGTGTTGCCGGTGCCGCTGACGAGCACGTTCGCGACCGCGTTACCGTTGATGGTGATCGTCGAGTCGTTGGTGCAGCGCACCGCGAAGTCGGCGCGCGAGGCGCCGGTGAGGCTGATCGAGCGGGTCGACAGCGCCTTGGGTGCGATCGTGCGCCACACGCCGTCGCGCGCGAGCAGCATGATCTCGCAGCTCGAGCCGACCCCGAGCGTCTTCGCCGTCGCGTCGCGATCCGCGAGCAGGACCCGCCAGCGCTGCCACTCGTTCGCGGTCGTGCAGAAGCTGCCCTGCTTGGTGCCGTTGACCGTCCACGTGGGGGTGAGCGTGCCTGACATCAGGGTGTCGCCGCCCGTTCCGGCGGCGGCCGGATCGAGATAGGCGATCACGAGCTGGCGCTCGGTCATCGCGGCAACGTTCGCCGGGATTCCGCCGTTGGCATCGGCGATGATCATCTGGCCGAACGCGCCGCCCGATACCTGAAGGAACGTCGAGCCGTGGTGGTGGGCGTGGTACCAGTACGTGCCACCCATGTGGCCGGCCGCGATGTCGTAGACGTAGTCACCGCCGAACCCGCCTTCGAAGACCCGGAGCACGTCGTCGCTGGGCGACTCCGCCGAGATGTGGAGTCCGTGGGTGTGGACGTTGGTGGCATTGGGGTCCTTGAATACGTTGTGCTCGGCGCTGAGGGGCTGGTACGGCAACGTGTTGTGGAACTGCAGCACGTACTTGTTGCCGGGCGCCATCTTGATGGTCGGTCCGGGGATCGTGTACGCGGTGCCGGCCTGGCGGTACGCGCGCGTGGTGAGCGTCTGCCCGCCGATCGTGAACGTCGCCTGGCCGATCTCCAGCGTGCCGCTGTAGTACGCCGGGGTCGAGCCCGACGCGAGGTGGAAGGTCCACACGAAGCTCGGCGGCTCCTGGATCACGTTGGTCGTCGGGCACGCCGTCAGGCTGCCGAGCTCGGCCGAGAAGTCGTCGTCGTGGGCGCACCCCACCGCGGCGGCCGCGCACATCGCGATCACCATCGAGGTCTTCATATCCAGCTTCCTTCCATACTGGCGGACGGAGCAAGATAGGGACCATGGCAAGCTCAGGTCCTGGTCCGCGGCCCATGCGTCCAGGACCTCGTCCCGCACGGTACTCGCGATGCTCCACCTCATGCGCGCAAAGGCTTCGCTGCCCACGTGACCGGGGCGATCCGTTTGCGCGTTCTCTCCTTGGTCTGGACGCAGGGGCGACGATCTGATCGTCGTGCGCCGCCGGATCGCCTGGCTTCACGGGGTGATGCGCACCACCGCGTACTGTGGATCTCGATACACGATCTCTCCGAGGTCCGTGAGCGGCTGCGATGCGGCGGCCACGATGTGGGTCACGCCGAAGTCTCGGGATAACCTGCGCGCCCGAGCGCCGGTCATCGCCTGGACGCCGTCCCGGATCAGGTCGAACTCCATGAACATGCGAGCCCTGCCGACCCGATCGCCATGGCGCGTGAGCTCGAACGGCTGGCAGTCACACACGGCCTCGACGCGGCGCCGGTACTCCTGGTTGTAGCCGAGATCGAACACCGACTCGGGGCCGTCCTTCAACGTGACAAACACCGCCCGGCGCGCGCCGTAGCGGAAATGGGTGAGCGTCCCCGGGCCCCACGCGAGCGGCAGCACGATCAGCGCGTCGGTGGGGAGGTGCTCGCGGCACCACAGCTCGAGCGCCACGTCTTCGGGGGCATCCGCGAACCGGTGCTGGATGACGCCGGGATGGGCAGGTGTGACGGCCGGCCGGTCGTCGCCCGGACCGACCACGAGGTGCAGCAGCGCGACCGCGCCGACCAGGCTGGGCCCGAGCCACCACGACGGCGGGCGGGGGTCCGGTGCCGTGCGCGGGCGGCGAGCGACGTACGCGAGGGCGCTGCAAACCGCCAGTGCCATCACCGTGAACACGTGGTGCACCCACGACGAGGACCGCGCCAGGCCCATGAGGAACGGCAGGTCGAGCGCGAACGCAAGCGCGAACAGCACGGACGCGATCCGGGCGCGCCGGTTGCGTGCTCCATGCCAGGCACTCGCGAGCCACGCCGCGCAACACACGGCGGCAATGAACACGAGGAACCGGACGGACTCCCAGAGGTGGAGAAACACCACGGGAGGAATCCTGAGCAAGCCCGTGCCGAGGAAGCCGGCGGCGCAGCACGCCGCGATCCCGAGCAGGTAGGCACGCGCGGCGCCCGGGAGGAAGCGCCGTCCCGCCACGAAGAAGACCAGACCGTACAGCACCGCGAACGGCCCGGCGATCCAGGGCATGTCGAGCGGGTAGATATGAAAGTACATGTTCAGGCGCACGAAGTCCCACCACGCCGGCGGCCCGGGAAACGGCACGCCGGCCGTGCTGTGATGGCTCGCCATCTTCACGATCAGCGGTGACGCGGCGATCAGGAACACGAGCGGTCCGAGGATCGCGGCTCGCACGCGCCGGTGGGACGCTCGCGGTACCCACACGCCGCACCACAGCAACGCCACCGCGTGCAACGCCGTCGTGGGGTGGATCCAGAAGGTCAGGCCGGCGACCGCGAACCCGCGCAGGTGAGCGCCACGCGCGCCGAGCGCGAGGGCGTAGAGCAGAGGTCCCAGCGACACGGTTCGATTCAGGACCTGCGCGTCCATCGAGTTGATCCCCGCCAGCGTGATGTGGCTGATGACCACGAGCGCGGGAATGATCGCGGCGGCCCAGCTGCCCAGTGCCCCGGGAAACAGCGCACGACCGAGCGCGCGCGCGCCGCCATACAGCGCGGCCAGCGAGGTGACATGGATCGCGACGTAGAGGTCCTCGATCGAGATCCACCTGGTCAGCGGCGCCTGGAGATCCCAGAACAGGGTCGGGTGATGCGCCAGCGCGTCGACCGCAGGATCGCCGACCAGGTAGGAAGGGTCGAGCGTCCGGAGCAGGAATGGCAAGTGGATGGCGTGATCGGAGACGCCGAAGCGATAGCCATTGGCGATGCCCGAGGCGATCAAGAACGCTCCGAACGCCACACCCTGGCGCCATACCGCGCGGGTCAAACGGAATGCGCGCTCTCCCCCGAGCGCGACGCGGTCCCGCCAGCCGCGTCCGGGGTGAGTGAGGCCTGCGGCAGGCGCTCCAGCCGCTTCTTCAGGCGCGTCAGGCCCCAGAGCATCCGCAGGGCGTCCAGGCCGGCCGTGATCTTGGAGCCGCCGACCTCGGCCCAGTCGATCGGGACCTCGAGGATGCGGGCGTTGCGCCGCTTCATCAGCTCCAGCACCTCCACGTCCAGCAGCCAGCGCTCCTCTCGCAGCGCCGGTAACAGCGGGCGGAGCAGCGAGGCGCGGAAGAACTTCACCCCACACTGGGTGTCATAGAAGCGAAGCTGGAACTGCAGATCCGCGAGGGTCGCGAACAGCCGGCCCTGGAGGTGGCGCAACCGGCTGCGCGTCACGTGGCGGCCCGCCATCAGGATGCGCGACCCGGCCACCACGTCCACGTCCGCGGACACGGCCACCAGCGCGGCCAGCCGGAAGAACTCCTTGGCTCCCACCGAGCCATCCGCGTCGAGGAACGCCAGCCACGTGGCCTCGGGCGAGCCATGGCACCAGCCGCGCCGGATGGCCGAGCCCTTGCCGCCGTTGCGCTCGGCGGCCACGTAGGTGACACGGTGCAAGGACCCGGCGCGCGCCAGCACGGCCTGGGCAGCCGCCACGCACGCGCGCAGCTGCTGCGCATGCGCCGCGGTGCTGCCATCGTCGGAGACGATGAGCTCCACGACCGGCAACGGGTGCTTGATGCCTTCTTGCACGAGCTGCCCCACGTACGGCGGGAGCCGCTCGCCCTCGTTGTACGCAGGGAGGATGACGCTGACAATGAAGGTGCTCATCGATCCTCGCCGTTGCATGGCTGCCGAGCGCAACCGCCCTGCTCGCAAACCGGCCGGCCTCGCGAGTGAACCGTAGCTACCGTATTGCAATCGCGGCCGTCAATCGGGAGTGACCCGAGAGTGAATCGGGAGTGGCCCGGGAGTGGATAATGCAGAAAAGATCACTATCGAACATCGCCTCGCTGTAAAAATTCGACTCTCCAATCCGCCCGGGCTTGACTAGCTCACCCGAGTGATGGCACACGAAGCATCCGAGCAATTCGCATTCGTCACGTCTCGCGGTCGGGTAGTCCCCGCTGAATCCAGCGCTGGGTTCTGCGTTCGGGCCGATGCTCGATCGCATCGAGTGTCACAAGCCAGTATAGCGCACGGATCGGAACCGCAACGATGTCGCTGACGAACCAACCCGTGCCTCCCCTCGTCGGGACGATGTTCGCCCACAGCGACACCCGATCTGCGCTCGAGGCGTTCTGGGCGCGTGCCGAGCTGAGCAAGCTGGAAGCCAAGTTCGCCATCGCCCGGGAGATGGACGCACTACCGCGGCTCTCGATCCAGGCGCTGCGCGCCGTTGCGCTCCAGTATCGATACTTCACGAAGGCCTTCGTGACGGACCTCGCGGCCCTGGTCATGCGGTGTCCGGAAGGCCGCCTGCGCTCGCTGCTCGGCCAGCTGGTCAATGAGGAGCTGGGCTGTGGCGATCCCGGACAGGCCCACCTGCAGCTCTACGATCGCTTCCTGGAGAGCATCGGCGCGATCGAGCCCGGCACCGGCGCCGGCGAGCTGGGTGTGCGCATCCACCCGAGGGTGCGCGAGCTCCTCGCCGAGCTGAGGAATCGCACCCTCCACAACTCCACGTTCTACGCGATCGGCATGCGCGGGATGGGAGGAGAGTGCGTATGCGGCGTGTACTTCAGTGTGATGCACGTCCACCTGCGCAAGCACCCGTTCATCATCGCCAACGAGCCGAACATCGACTGGAGGTTCTGGGATATCCACGCCGGCCACGCCGACGTCGAGCACAACAAGCTCGTCCGCTCGGCCGTGGCAGAGCTGCTGCTCGACGGCAACCACCCGGACGCCGTGAACGAGGTGGCCGCCGGCTACGACTACGGCACCGCCACCTGGGACGAGTTCTGGACCACGGTCTACCGCGATCACCTCCACCCATCGGCCTGAGCGAGGCGACGCGACGCGAGGCTGTCATGACGGGAATCCTTTCGATTGGCTGGTGGGTCCCGGCCGGGCGGCGCTCCGCCCGGGAGATCGCCGACGACCACGGGCTGTCGCTCGACGCGGTGAACAAGCTCGGCCTCCAGACCAAGACGGTGCCCGGCGAGGACGATCACCCGTCGACGATGGGCGCGCGCGCCACCCGCCGGGCGCTGGACGCCGCCGGGCTCGGCCCCGACGACCTCGACCTCCTCCTGTTCGCCGGCGTGACGCGAGACTGGCCGGCGCCCTGGATCGCGGCCTACGGGGTGCTGCACGAGCTCGGCGCACGCCGTACCGCGGGCCTCGACCTCGCCAACCGCTGCGCCGGCGCGATCGACGCGCTGTGGCTGGCCAGGACGCTGGTCGACAGCGGCACCTATCGCACGGTCGCGGTGTGCTGCGCCGATCGCTACGACCACGTGATGGGCCCGCGGCACCGCGCGGTGGAGCTGGTCAACCACGCGACCTACGCCGCCGGCGCCGCCACGGCGATCGTCTCGGCGGAGGCCGGCAACGACCTCGTGGCGTTCTCCAGCCTCACGAACCCGGACCTGTCGGCGCACGCGGCCGATGGTCCGGTGGCAGGTGGCACGCGGAGGCCGGTCGACGCGGCCGCGGTGCAGGACCGCCTGCAGCTCTGGCGCGCGCGGCTGTCGATCGGCCAGTCGGAGATGATCGCGCGCTACTCGGCCGACGCCGATCGCCACAACTACCGGCGGCTGTTCGCGCAGACCGGGTGGGACGGCGTGGACTTCGTGGCGTGCTCGCCGGTGATCCCCGGCCCGCAGCTCGACGTGCTGCAGGAGCTCGGGATCGATCCGCGGGCGACCTGCTTCACGATCCCGCACCTCGGTCACATCGGGCCGGCGGATCTGCTGCTGATCCTGGGCGTTGCCACCGCGGTGGGTCGCCGGGTGGGCCCGCGCGTCACCCTGTCGGTGCGCACGCCGGTGTACGCCAATGCGCTGGCGATCGCGGCCCGGGGCGGGGACCTCGCGATCCGCACGGCGGGGGACGGGCTGGACGTCCAGCTGTGGGCCGCGCCGCCGGACCAAGAGCGCGCCGATGCGAAGGGCTGATCCGGAGCTCGCACGCGACCTCCTGGACGAGGTCGGCGCGCTGTTCGCCCGGCACGGGCTCCCCGAAGTCGCGCCCGGCGCGGATCGGTCCGGCGCGTGCCACCGGATCCTGATGGTGTCGACCCACGGCTACTGGAGCGACCCGCCGCCGGCGGGGGCCACCGACACCGGCGGCCAGACGCTCTACGTCCTGCAGCTGTCCCGCGAGTGCGCGCGCGCCGGCCGCAAGGTGCTGATCCTCGCGCGCTGGTTCGCCCCGTACGCGAGGGTGGATCAGCTGGAGCCGGATCTGTGGCTGGTCCGCATCCCGGCCGGCGGCGATCGCTTCGTCCGCAAGGAGGACATCTACCCGCTCGCGCCGGAGCTGGCCGAGTACGCGACGGCGGTGGCGGCGCGGTTCGGCGCCCAGGCGGTCATGGGCCACTACGCCGACGGCATGGCGGTCGCGGCCGAGATCGCGACGCGGCGCGGCCTGCCCTTCGTGGCGATGCCGCACTCGCTGGCGCTGACCAAGATCGCGGGGCTCGGGCTGGCGCCCGGCGCCATCGCCACCTGGTTCGACGATCAGTACCGGTTCGGCGCGCGCGAGGAGTACGAGCTCGCCGCCATGACGCAGGCCGACCGCGTGATCGGCTGCCTGCCCGATCAGCTGGACGTGCTGGCGCAGGTCTACCGCCTGCGCACGCGGCGCGACGCGATCGCGCCCGGCGTCGCGCCGGTGTTCTTCGCGGCAGGCGACGAGCCGCCCGATCCGGCGATCCCGGCCCGCTTCGGCCTCGCGCCGGGGCGCTACCTCGTCGTCACCGGCCGGCTGGCCGAGACCAAGAACATCGCGGGCGCGGTGGCGCTGCTCGGCGAGGCGCGCGCGCTCGCACCGGCGCGCTTCGATCGCGTGGCGCTGGCGGTGGTCGGCGGCAACCCGGCGCCGCGCGAGCCGGAGGAGCTCGCCGTCGAGGCCAAGATCGCGGCGGCGATGGCGCGCCACGGGCTCGACCACCGCGACGTCCGGCGCGTCCCGGCACAGACCTGGCCGGTGGTCGCGCAGCTGCTGCGCCAGGCGGTGTTCTACGTGGGCATGCAGCACTTCGAGCCGTTCGGCATGGGCGCGGCCGAGGCGCTCGCGGTCGGCGCGCCGGTGCTGCTGTCGCGGTGCGCCGGCATCGCGCGCGCCCTCGATGCGGTCACGCCGGGCGAGCGCTGTGCCGTGCTGGTCGACCCGGCCGATCCGCGCCGCGCGGCGCGCCGGCTGATCGAGGCGCTCGACGCGCCGGCCGAGCTGGCGCGCATGACCGAGGCGGGGCGCAGGCTCGCCCGCCAGACGTTCAGCTGGCCGAACGGCGCCGCGCGGCTGACCGCGATGCTCGACGGCCTGGTGGCGGAGGCCGCCACGGCGCGCCGGCGCAACCCGCGCGGGCATCACCGCCTCACGTCGGCGTGGCGAGGCGACCGGCCGCGCATCGCGTCGCAGCACGCGTGGTCCACCGAGCAGCTGCTGCCGCGCGTCCTCGAGGCCCAGCGGATCGCGGCGCGCGCGGGCCGCCGCCTGATCGTCGCGATCGGCGGCGAATCGGGATCCGGCAAGACCGAGCTCGCGCACTGCCTCGGCATCGGGCTGCGCCGGCACGGGCTGTGGAGCGCGCTCTTGCCGGGCGACGTGTTCTTCCGGCTGCCGCCCAGCGCGAACCACGAGGCCCGGCTGGCCGCCGATCGCGCCGGCGACCTGGCCGACTACATCGGGCCGCCGCGCGAGATCGATGTCGATGCGCTCGACGGCAAGCTGGCGGAGGCCGCCGATCCCCAGATCGCGGAGATCCTGTGCCCGTCCGACTGCCGCGCGCTGTCCGGCCGGCGCTACGCGGGCGTCCCGCTTGAGCTGTCGCGCTGTCAGGTCGTGTTCGTCGATCTGACGTATTCGATGCTGCTCGACAGCCCGGCGCTGCGCATCTTCCTCGAGTCCGACTACCTGGAGCGACGCGAGTACATCCGGCGCCGCAACACCGCGCGCGACCCCGATCAGGACTTCTCGTTCATCCTGAAGGTCCTCGCGATCGAGCACGAGCAGATCCAGCGCACCGCGGCGCGCGCGCACCTGACCGTGGACGTCCGCGGCGCGGTGCGCGTCACGACCCGACCGGCGATGGCCCGCCCTGCCGCCGGCGCGCAGGACTGACATGCCTCCAGACACGACTCACCTGTCACGCCTGTCAGGCCTCTCACGCCTCTCAGGCCTCTCAGGCCCCGGTGATCTGCGGTGCTCGCGTCGAGCGCAGGCCCAGTGCGATGCCCAGCCCGACCACGGTCAAGACCGGCAGGACGGCGAGGTTCAGCACGCGCCAGCCCGCCGTGTGCTCCACGACGCCGGCCAGCAGCGAGGCGATCGCCACCGCCGAGAAGACCAGGAGGTCATTGAGGCCCTGCGCGGCGGCCCGCTCCTCCGGCGCCACGCGCGTGAGCGTGGTGGTCACACCGATGAACGCGAAGTTCCAGCCCAGCCCGAGCAGGATCAGCCCGATCTGGAACTGCGGTACCGACGTGCCGCTGGCGTTCACGGTCGCGGCCGCCGCGCACAGCAAGAGCCCTGCCAGCACGACCTGCGATGCGCCGAACCGAGCGACGAGCCGGCCGGTGACGAAGGACGGCGCGAACATCGCGATCACGTGCCACTGGATCACCCCTGCGGTGTGGTCGAAGCCGTGGTGACAGCCCGCCATGGCGAGCGGCGTGGCGGTCATCACGAAGACCATGGTGGCGCCGGAGGCCATCGCCGCCGCGGTGAAGGTCGGAAAGCCCGGCTTGCGCGCGACCTCGCGCATCGACGCGCGACGCCCCCCCGGCACCGGCTGCGCGGCCGACGCGCCCAGGAACTGCAAGACCACGAGCGCCAGGAGCGCCATCACGAACAGCAGCAGGAAGGAGCCGGCGAACGCGGTCGACCACAGGTCCTTGGCCCGGCTGGCCAGCCGCGGCCCGAGGAACGCCGCCAGCACCCCGGCCGACATCACCCAGCCCACGGCACGCCCGCGCCGCTCCGGCGGCACGCTCTCGGCCGCGGCGAAGCGATAGAAGGTGGCAAACCCGGCATGGCCGCCGACCAGCACCGTCCCCGCGCAGAACAGTACGAACGATCCGCGCACGATCCCCAGCGTCGCCGCCGCCCCGCCCAGGACACCCAGCACCGCGCCCAGCGAGAACGCCGCGCGCCGTCCGGCGCGCGCCATGAAGTGCGAGGCCGGGTACGTGGTGAGGAACGTGGCCAGCTGCTGCAGCGCCGCCGGCAGCGTGGCCAGGCGCGGATCCGGCGCGAGCATCGCCCCGACGATGGCCGACGCGGTCACCAGCAAGCTCGTGGTGCTGGCCGCCAGCGCCTGACACGCGAAGTACAGCGCGACGTTGCGCGACGAGCTCGTCATCACCGCGATTGTGACCGGGTGCAATGCCAGTTGACCAGGGCCCGATCAAGACTTTTCCTCGCAGCCGCTGGCTTTCTACCTTGTATCTACCCTTTATACCCAGCGTGACCACATGACGATTCGGCCGGACCAGACAGCGAACCACACGATCAAGCAAGTCACTTTATTATCCGGAGGAGCGCAATGAAACTATCCAATCTGGGCCGCAGGGACTTCATCGAGTCCATGCTCCTCATCGGCTTGACCGCATGCGCCGGGCCGCGCACCGCGAGGCGGGCGCTGCGCGCGGCGCCATCGGGATATCCGGCCGGGCCGCTGTTCGCCCAGATGTCCCGGCTGTCCGACGATCTCGCCGGAGGCCGCGTGACCGCGCGCGGGTTCGCCCAGCGCGCCGGCGCGCGCCTCATGGAGCTCGAGCTGGAGGACGACGTGCTCGCCGACTGGGAGCACCAGGGGCCGGACGACCCGGGCATCGGCCACAACGGGACGCGCGTCCTTCACCGCTACGATCTCTCGTTCGGCGGCAGGCCGGGCACGACCGAGGCGATCCTGTTCTACACGCCGGCGGGCGTGACCAATCCACCGCACGAGCATCACAACTTGATCTCGGTCAAGCGCGTGCTGAAGGGCAGCTATCACGTCCGCCAGTACGAGCGGGTCCGCCAGGTCGAGCCCGGCGTGCTCGCGATCCGCCAGGTCAGCGAGCTGCTCGACGTGGGCTTCGATGGTCCATGCGTCGACATGACGGACGACCGGCTCAACGTGCACTGGTTCGGTGCGGCCGGGGCCGAGCCGGTGCTGGCCTTGAACATCGTCGTCATCGCGCCGCTCGCCCCGGCCGCCACGTTCCACGGCACGCAGGAGACCCGCGCGCCCGGCCAGTACCACGTCGACCCGACGGGGGTCCCCGGCAGCGACGGCCTGATCCTGGCCCCGTGCGTCGGGCGCGAGCGGGCCGAGGAGCTCACCAGGCTGCCGCTCGCGGCGTTTCCCTCCCACCTGGGTCTCCCGGAGAAGCATTCATGACCACCTCGCAGTTCCACCTCGCCTTCCCCGTGCGCGATCTCGAAGCCGCGCGCGCGTTCTACCTCGAGACCATCGGTTGCAAGCAGGGTCGCGAGACGTGGAACCACATCGACTTCGACATGTTCGGCCACCACGTGGTGGCGCACCTGGTCCCGGCCGCGCCCGAGGCCGCACCGAGCGAGTTCGACGGTCACGAGGTGCCGGTGCCGCACTTCGGGCTGAACCTGGAACGCGCGGCGTGGGAGGCGCTGGCCGAGCGGCTGAAGCGGTCGCGCTGCCACTTCCGCGAGTACCCGCACGCGCGGATGGTCGGACAGGTCGGCGAGCACGACACGCTGTTCGTCTACGACCCGTCGGGCAATGCGCTCGAGTTCAAGTCGTTCCGCAACCCCTCGCACGTGTTCGCCATCGCCGCGCAGCACGACGGCGCGGCGCCTGCCCCCGACAGCGAGCAGGTGCTGCGCCCGCGCATCGAGGCGGCGATCCACCGCACCCGCGGCTCGGTGCAGGAGGGGCTCCTGGCGTCCGGGTTCCTCGACTCGATCGGCGCGATGGAGCTGGTCGCGGCCATCCAGCACGACCTGGGCGCGGCGCTCGCCGATCTGCAGATGACCGACCTGGCCACGGTGACGACGCTGGTCGCGGCGGTCGCCGCCACCGTGCGCAGGCAGGCCGCGCCGGCCGCCCGGGCCGTGAGCCCATGACCCGGCTGGATGCGATCGCGACGCGCGGCGCACGGCATGCGCCGGACCGGCCGGCCATCGTGGTGCCGGCCGGCGCGGGCGTGCGCGCGACGATGACGTATGCGCAGCTCGATCGCGCCGCGTCGGCGTTCGCCCGGTCGCTGCGCGCGCGCGGCGCCTCGCCCGGGGAGCGCCTGGTGCTGGCGAACGCCAACACGCCGGAGTTCTTCGTGGCCCTGTTCGGCGCGGCGCGGGCCGGGCTGGTCTCCGTACCGCTCGACGCGGGGCTGGCGGCGGCCGAGCTCAGGAACGTGCTCGACCACGCGCGCCCGCACGCGGTGGTGGTCGACGCCCGATCGGCCGCGGTGTTCGAACCGCTGGGGGTGCCGCGCTGCGCGGCCGTTCAGGGCGGCGACGGCGACGGCGACGGCGCGGGCGGCGATGCCGAAGCAGCCGGCGCAGGCGGCGGCGAGGATCCGGCCTTGATCATCTACACGTCCGGAACCACCAGCACCCCGCGCGGGGCGGTCCACTCCCACCGCGGCGTCCTGCGCAAGGTCGAGGACATCCGCGCGTGGTTCGGCCTGGGCGAGGCGGACAGCGAGCTGTGCATGCTGCCGACCCACTTCGGCCACGGCCTGGTGTGCTCGTGCCTCACGACGCTCCACTTCGGCGGCACGCTGGTCCTGTGCCGCCCGTTCGACGCCGAGCTCCTGCCGCGCGTGCTCGCCCTGGCCGACCAGCACGCGGTCACCACGTTCTCGACCGTGCCGACGATCATCCGGCTGATGCTGCGCAACCAGGCGATCCGCGCGCCGGCGGCCGGGCGCCTGCGCTTCGTCACGTGCGCGTCGGCGCCGCTCCACCCCGAGGAGGTCGACGCGTTCGAGGCCCGCTTCGGGGTGCCGCTGCTCAACTGCTACGGGCTGACCGAGGCGGGCACCTGGTCGGCGATGTCGCCCATCGATCCGCAGCGCGACCGGCGCTCGGTCGGCACCGCGGCCGGCTGCCGGTTTCGCGCGGTCGCGGTCGACGGCGAAGCCCGCACGCCGCTGGTCGCCGGCGAGCTCGGCGAGCTCGAGGTCTCCGGCCCCAGCGTGATGCTGGGCTACGACGGGGACGCCGAGGCGACCGCGCGCGTGCTGCGCGACGGCTGGCTGGCGACCGGCGACCTCGGCCGGGTCGATGACCGCGGGCGCGTGTTCCTGGCCGGGCGCTCGAAGGACCTCATCATCCGCGCCGGCGCCAACATCTACCCGGCCGAGATCGAAGGCGTGCTGCTCCGCCACCCGGACGTGGCCGAGGCGTTCGTCGTCGGGCTCGACCACGCGCTGCTGGGCGAGCAGGTGGGCGCGTGCGTCGTGCGCAAGCCGGGCACCGGCGTGTCCGACGCCGATCTCGTCCGCCACTGCCGGACCGTGCTCGCGCCCTACAAGTGCCCGGAGACGATCCGGTTCGTCGACGCGGTGCCCAAGACGTCGCGCGGCAAGGTCAGCCGCGCGGCGCTCCAGGCGGTGTTTGCATCGCTGGCCTCGCCGACCTCGCCGCCGGCCAGATCCACACCCTAGCGGCGCGGATCCATCCCCACGTCGATCCGGATCATGCCCGGTGGGGGCAGCGCCGGCGGCGCGTGGCAGCGCTTCACGACCCCCAGCAGGACCACGATCGCGACCGCGGCGGCCCCCACGAGGAGCTTCGCCGCCGACCCGGGGCGCGTGCGTTCCGCCGGCAGCAGCGAGCGCGCGCGCTGCAGCAACGCGTTGCCGAGCGCCCGGGCGGCCGCGACAGGAACCGGCAACCGGCGAGGCCGCGCGACGGCAAGGTCCCGGAGCGCGGCGAGCACGTGGCTGCCGTCCGCGAACCGCGCCTCGGGATCGCGGGCCAGCATGCGGGCGGTGTGATCGCGCAGGCACCCGGGGACGCACGCCCAGGCGTCATCGCGAAACACCGGCGCCGCTTCGAGCGTCGCCGTCAGGATCGATCCCGTCGTCTCGCCATGGAACAGCCGCTCGCCGGTGACAAGCTCGTAGAGGATGACGCCCAGCGCGAAGATATCGACGCGCGCATCGATCGGCTGGCCCGTGCATTGTTCCGGCGCCATGTAGCCCGGCGTGCCGGACACGGCGGCGGCGCTCGCACCATCGAAGTTTGCGGTCCGCGCTGGTGCGCCGGACGCCTCCGCCGGCACGACCGTGTAACGCGCGAGCCCGAAGTCGAGGAGCTTGATCCCGCCCTGTGCCGTCAGCATCACGTTCTCGGGCTTGAGATCGCGATGGATCACGCCCCTGGCGTGCAGCTCGGCGAGCCCTTCGGCGATCTGGGTCGCGATGTCCACGACCTGGGACAGCGGCACGTGGCGCCCGGTCATCCACTGCCGCAGCGTGCCACCCGGCACGTACTCCATGACGACGAACGCGAAGCCCTCGTGCGCCCCCACGTCGTACACACGCGCGACCCGCTCGTGCTCCACCCGTGCCGCGAGCTGCGCCTCCCGGAGCAGCCGCGCGTAGTGCGCCGAGTCCTGGTCCGAGCCGGCCACATCGAGGATCTTCAGCGCAACGACACGTCCCAGGACGGTGTCGGTCGCCGCGTAGACCGTCCCCATGCCGCCGCGCCCGAGCTGTCGATCGATGATGTAGCGACCCGACTGGCTCCACCGCGTTCCAGGCGCCACGGCGCTGCGCGGCCGGCGCGGCGGCGCGTGCGCGACCGCGCGCAGCACTGCCGAGACGTCGAGAGGGCCTCCGGGGCCAGCCGGCTCTGACGACTTCACCTTCGCGAGACGTTCCGGGCTCGCCTCCGAGATCACCGCTTCGCCGCTCGTGCGTTCCCCTGACTTGCGCTCCATCAGACAGCGCCCTCGCCGGCGGTGATGGGACGGATCGAGGACGCGGGTTCTCCGGCGCCGTCCACCGGGTGGAAACGGTCAGTCCTGGCCGGCGCTGGCATCCCGAGCCTGTACCCGTGCGACGAGGCGCTCCTTGACGAGCTGGAAGCGCTTGCGAAGACGAGCCGCCTCGCGCTTCTTGTCTTCCTCGCTGAATGCCTCCGGCGTGTCCGCGAACGCCAGCGCGATCTCATCCCACGGAAGATTGCGATCCACCCGCAGGATCAACAGCGTACGATCCTCGACCGGAAGCTCGTCGCGCAAGGCGGTGAGTCGCCCCCGCTTGGCCCTCACCAGGGTAGAGCGACTCCGGGTCCGGACCACCGCAAGGACCTCTTCCAGCTCGGAGATCGGTACACGGCCTTCCGCGTACCTCCGCATGTCTTTGCGGAACCGGCCGAGCTCGTGGCGGGCCAGCACGTAGATCCACGTCCGCAGCGAGCAGCGCCCCTCGAACCCCTGAAGCGATCGCCACAGCCGCTCGCTGAGGCCGGCGAACACCTCGTCTGCATCGGCCTCACCGAGCACGCCGGACAGGAAGCCCAGGATCTCCGGGCCGAGCTCGCGCAATGCCAGCGTCGCCGCGGCCCCGGTTTCACCTATCGCGAGAAGTGAGCGGACCAGCTCATCGAGCTCCCTCATTGATCAACAACCTCCACGACCGCAATGACGATTATGGCGATCTATCATGGGATTCACGTCGGGGCCAGACGGATCTCGCCTCCGAGCGGGAGGGCAGCAACGACGCGTAAGGTGCCGTACGTAGGCGCCACGGTCTGTCACACGGGCCAGTTCTGCCGATGACTGCCACGCGCAGGTAGGTGTCGCGGATTCCCGGATCCGACGGATATACCGCCACGGGCGAACCTGGAACCGTCTCACAGCCCAAGACGGCGGGGCCTGCGCCGTCGGTGCACATCTGCGTGGTCCGGTGACCCAGGTAGTACAGGGGAGGAGCCACCGCCTCGAAAAAGCGGAAAACCAGCGCGACGTCTTCACATCGAGCTCGGGGCACGCCCTCTCCGATCGAGACGACAACGCTGCCTTGGTAGAGCGCGCCGCGCGGCCGTGGGATGGCCGATGCGACCACCGCACTCAAGGCACGGGCGCAACAGCCAGAAGGATCCAACACTCATGAGCTCCGCACGTGAAGGCATACAAGGAGTACAGAGATGACGGGCCGGCAGAGCTCCGCCAGGCATTCCTCGCCGCCCGCACCTGCGCGCGAGCCGACCTCCGAGATCAGAGCGCTCGACACGGCTGCCGAGCTGATCGAATCGTATCGGCTTCGCTATGCCGTGTATACCGCGCTTGGCTATTCCCGGCGCCGCAACGAGTCCAAGCTCGAGATCGACGCGTACGATTCGTCATCGATTCCATTCGGCGCATTCGACTCCGTATCAGGCACGATGATCGGCACGTTGCGCCTCATCACCACCGAGGCACAGCCCGATCACGACCACCTGATCCAATGCATACTTGCCGATCTCACCGATGAGGAGCTGACCAACCACGCACTGGGCCCACGCCAGCATCCGCTTCCTTCGATGAGCTCGCACGAGATCAATCGACAGATCGAAGCGTTCAACACCAACAGATTCGTCGTTCACGAGCTGAGTCGAACCATCGTTCACCCCAGCCATCGCGGCATGGGTGTCGCGCGCGGCCTAGTGGAGCTCGGCCTGGCATACGCGTCGCGATCCGGGTCGGCGGTCGTGGTCGGCAGCTGTTCGCCGATGCTCCTGCCGATGTACGCCAAGTTTGGCTGTCAGCGACTCCCGCACATCGACCTCGAGATCCTGGAGAGCGTTGGCCAGATCTCGAGCACGATCATCTGTCGCACCGATGAGTTACCTCAGCCGACGCGGGGCCATGTGGATGAATTACTCCGTTCGATGACGTCGGGCGCCACCGAGTGCACGCTGTCGATCGGTCCCGACGCTCGCGCCACGTATCGCCACCGCGGCCTCCACGAACGGAGCCTCCGCCCAGGCGCCATCGCGCCCCCCGGCGGGGGACCACCGAGGACCGACTACATCCTGGAGAGCCCGCAGGAGTTCCAGCGCCTCGAGGACCAGTCGGCACAACCCGAGTACGACTTCCGCGCGGACCTGCCCGCGCTGGCGCTTCCGCCGGGGGCGCGCATCCTCGACGCAGGCTGCGGATCGGGCATCGTCTCGAGGTACCTCGCCGAGCGCTATCCCGACGCGTGCGTCACGGGCCTCGATCGCGCGGGCCAGCGGATCCTGCAGGCCACCGAAGCAGCTCGTCACGTGCCAAACCTGGTCTTCGTCGAGGGCGACCTCACCGACCCGAGCACGGCGTCGGACCTGTCGCCGGGCACCTTCGCGTTCGTCGTGTGTCGCTTCGTGCTCGAGCACCTGAGCGCCGAGGGACGCGCGACGGCGCTCGCACGGCTGCGTCGAAGCTTGGCGCCCGGTGGGGTCCTGTGCGTGATCGACGCCGACGGGCTGTTCTACAACCTGCACCCGACGACCGAGCGGGTTCGCGCCGGCTTCGCCGTGCTGCGCGGCGCGGCAGGCTTCGACCTCAACGTCGGTCGCAAGCTACCTCGGCTGCTCCACGACGCAGGCTTCGTATCGATCGACTGGCGCGTCGTGGCGATGGGCTTCACGGGCGAGCGCCTGGCGAGCGAGGTGCGCCGGGTCGAAGACCGCCTCGTGCAAGCGCGACCTGCCCTCGCAGCGCTGTTCGGCGACGAGGACCGCCTCGCGGGCTTCATCGACGACTACCTCGCCACGCTTCGGGAGCCCGGCGCGGTGCTGTTCTACAACCGCTTCGTGGTCACCGCGGCCACGCCTCCATGCACGTGAGAATGGCTGGCCCCGGGTAGCGGGGACCCGATCTACGGGCGCTCATGCTAGTGTCGACTCCGAAATTCAGCACAATGCTCAACTCAGATCAGCTTCACGAGTGTCACTGGTTATACGGTCGGGACCAGCATCCACGCGCGGTGCGACAACCATCAAAGCGCACTGTATATCTCGAACCTCTGGAGGCTGTGACCGGACAGCCCTGGCGGCGGTCCTTCCGCTAGCAGCCGCAGGAGAAACTGACGGACTGCTTCCACTCCGTACAAGCCTGTTGCGTGGCGTTGAAGCACACCCGGAACGAGCTGGAGGTCGTGCGGCCGCGGAGGATGCTGAGATCGGGGACGCACGGCTCGTTGGGGAAGTCGGGGTGCAGCGGGACGATCGGGCAGGTACACAGCGAGGATTCCGTGCACGTCGCGTCGCACTGGGAGGGCGCTGACCAGGTGGTGCACGCCCCGAACCCGGTCGGACAGGTGCTGGGCGCCGGGCAGCTGGTCAGCGCGGCTGCCGCCTGCATCTCCGCCGGACGGCCGGTCAGCGCGGCCGCGAGCATCGCGGGCGTCGGCTCGATGAAGCGCTCGACGCTGTCGGGCAGCGCTTCGCCGGGGCCCGGCTCCGCGGGCTGGGGCTCGTGGGTCACGGTCGTGCAAGCCCACAGGCTGCACGCAACGGCGAGGAATACGACAGATGCTCTGATGATCATGAGAACCTCCCAGTGATGTGAAACGCTCGAATCGAGAGCGCATCAAACTATAGATCTGATGTTCGATCTCGATCTATCCACTCCAGATCTACAGTCACTGACTCATGATCTTGAAACATGCGAATGCGACATCGCCTTGACGCAGCCCGCGCGGCGGTTGCCGCCTGCGACGGCAGACGCGACCAGCGCGCGCAGCGTCCCGCATGCGAATGCGACACCCGCCCGGACGCAGCGCTCCCAGCGGAGGTGGCTTGCGACCGCGCTGCGACCATGGCTGCGCCAGACGTCCACCGCTCGCGCGGTCGGCGCGAACTTGTGCGCCATTCCACAAGGCCGGCGCAGGCGAGCCACGTGGTCCGAAACGATCGTGATAGCGAGGTCGGGCTGCCGGTATGATCATGTTGTCGTGGATCGGACGGGACGCTGAAACTGCCTGGGAGGTCACCTGAACAACTTCGGCCAGTTACGGCGGCATCCTACTTGCGATGACACGCCGCATGCGATTCGCCGTCTTGCTTGCCGTGGTCGCCGCGACGCTGGCCGGGTGTTCCTCCGACAGGGACCGTTCGGTTGGCCAGACCAGCTTCGAGTCCGCGCCCCCCAACGGGAGCCGCGGCTTCGGAGGTCTCGATGACGGCGCCGGCGGCGCGGGCGGCGGCCCGGTCGCCGTGCCGGGGGGCTCGAACCCGCCGGCGGCCAACCGGACGATCGAGGAGACCGATCTCTACCGGCTGGAGGGCAACCGGCTCTACTACCTCAATAGCTATCGCGGCCTGATGGTCTTCGACATGACCCGCCCGGATCAGCCGGTGCTGCTCGGGCGATCCCCGATCTTCGGCCAGCCGGTCGACATGATCGTGCGCAACGGGGTCGCGGTCGTGGTCATCGGGGACTGGTCGGCACGATGGAGGACGGCACGCCGTTCCACGGCTCGATCGTCCGCGGGCTCGACGCCACCGATCCGGGCAACATCCGCGTGCTCGGCGAGGCCCGGCTGGGTGGCTGGGTGCGCGACGACCGCGTCGTCGGTGACGTGATCTACGCGGTGAGCGAGGACTACGGCTGGGGCTATGGATGGGGCTACGGAGGGGGCGTAGACGACGCCGGCGGCGTCAGCGTGGGTGGCGCGTCGACCACGTCGCGGTCATCGGTGATCGTCTCCTCGGTGAGCTTCGCGAACGGCGCGATCGCGCAGGTCGACGAGCTGCGGTTCGATGGCTGGAACGGGGTGTTCAACGTGACGCCCAGCGCGATCATGCTCGCGTCGTCCGGGGCGACCGACCAGACCTCGCTGCTCTACCTCGACATCTCCGATCCCGGCGGCACGATCGTGCAGCGTGGCGCGCGCGCGGTCGCCGGGCGGGTGAACGGCTGGGGCGCCGACAACGGCCGCTGGAACCTCGACTTCGCCGATGGCAAGACCGCCCACGTGATCGGCCAGGCGGCCGGATACAACGGCGGCTACGTGCTCTCGACCGTGGACTTCTCGAACCCGAACGCGCCGGTGCTCGACTCGGCGCTCACCATCGCGCAGACCGGGTGGAGCGCGGCCGCCCGGTTCGATAACAACCGACTCTACCTGTCACCCGAGAGTGGCTATTACGATGCGTCGCAGACCACCCCGTTCCAGGTGTTCGACCTGACGAACCCGATGGCGCCGAAGCTGGCAGGCACCGTCGCCGTGCCGGGCTCGGTGTGGAACATCTTGCCGGCGCCGGGCTCGCGCCTGTTCACGCTCGGCAACGACTACCAGCGCCTGGGCGAAGGTGACGCGGTCTCGCTGCACTACCTCGACGTCACCAACCCGGCGGCGCCCAAGCTGCTCGGCACGTCGACGTTCGGCCAGGGCTGGGCGTGGACGCCGGCGGCCGGCACGTTCAAGGCGTTCACGATGGACGCGGCCAGCGGCCTCGTGGTGCTGCCGTTCGCGGGCTGGGACCCGGCCGGGCGGGGCTACAACAACGGGCTGCAGCTGATCGAGTTCACCACGACCAGCGTGACCACCGCCGGGGCGGCGCACACCCGGGGCTGGGTCGAGCGCGGGATCTTCGTCGGCAACCGCCTGGTGTCGCTGTCCGATCTGTCGCTCGCGGTGGTCGACTACACGAACCCGAAGGCGCCGCGCGTGGTCACCGAGCTCACGCTCGCGCGCAACGTGGTGACGGCGCAGCCGAGCGGCGCGACGATCGCCGAGGTCTCGTCGGACTGGTGGGACAACGACACGACCAGCTCGCAGGTCCGGGTGCTGCCGGTCGCCAACGCCGAGGAGGCCGCCGACACCGCCGCCGCCGTGCCGACCCTCGACATCGACGGCACCGGCGCGCGGGTGTTCACGAACGGTCACTTCTCGTACATCGTGACCAACGTCCGGACGGCCACGCCGTGCCCGAACGCGACCGGCGGGACCTGCTACGAACGCGCGCAGCAGGTGCAGGTGGTCGACCTCGCAAACGGCGGCGCGGTGCTGCGCGGCAAGATCCAGCTGCCCGCGGACCGCTGGGGCTGGTACGGCTGGGGCTGGGGCGGGTTCTGGTGGTACGACTGGTGGAGCGGTGACGACGTCGTGCAGGTCGGCGGCGAGGTCCTCGCGATCCGCCGCTGGGAGCCACGCTACGACGCGAAGGGCGACTACGTCGCCTCGAACAGCAAGCTCTACGTGGTGGATCTCGCGAACGCCGACGCGCCCAACGTCGCCTCGGTGGTCGTCCAGACCGATCCGCAGGCATGGTGGGGCAACCTGAAGGTCGTCGGCGAGACCCTCTACACGACGCACTACGAGTGGATCGACGATCCGAGCAACGAGCGCGGCTGGGTCAAGTACTACCTCGACTCGATCGATCTGACCGATCGCGCGAGCCCGCGCATCGGCGCGAAGGTCAACGTCCCCGGCTTGCTCGTCGGCGGCAACGCGGCCGATCCGAGCATCGTCTACACGATCGACTATCGCTGGGACGGCGAGACGACGACGAATGACTTCGACGTGCTGCGGATCCGCGGCTCGACCGCGACGCTGCTGTCGCACACGACGATCCACGGCTGGGTCGGCTCGACGTTCGTCAGCGGGACGCAGGCGTACCTGTCCGCCCAGCAGTACATCCAGGACGGCAATAACCTCGGCTCCTCGAAGGTCGATCTGCACGCGATCGACCTGTCGGATCCGTCGCACCCGCGCGACCGCATCGCGAGCGATCAGGGCTGGGGCTGGCTGCTCGCCGTCGTGGGCGATCGCGCGCTCGTCACGTCCGGCTGGTGGGGCGAGCAGGCCATCGACGTGTACCGGCTGCGCGACGGCAAGGCGCCGCGGTTCGAGCAGACGGTCCGGACCCGCGGCTGGTCGGTGAACAGCGTGTCGCGGCAGGACCAGACCCTGTTCCTGTCGAGCGGCTACTGGGGCGTACAGAAGATCCCGCTGCAGTAAGGCTGGAAGCTCCGGGCCTCACTCACGAAGCTGGTCCTGAGCCCTGCTCACCGCGGCGCACGCGCACGGGCCGGGTGCCCACCGTGCTGGGGGACCGCGCCTCGCGCGACGTGGAGGAGCTGCGTCGTTTACTGATCTCGTGCATGAGACACAGTGTCCACCTCGACAACTCCGCTTCTGTAGTACCCGAGCATCGCTCACACGCTGCCCAGATCTCGATTGCTGATTGCTTGAAATGGTCCGACCACGTCGCGGCCCACGACTTGCTCGGACGCATAGGCACCAACTTATCAGGAGCCTATCATGATGCGTTCGTTATCCGGTCTCACCGCACTGCCATCGATTTTCATCTGCTGTCTCGCCGGCTGCTCACCGCAGGACGAGCCCGCGGATGAATCCGTCGACGAAGCGGCGCTCGCCGGCGCGGCGGATGGCGCGTATACCTATTTCCGGGTCACCGCAGACCTGCGCAAGTGTGCCTCACCGCTGTGCGGTGGCTGGTTCGTCAATCGCCTCAATCGACCGACGACGCAGTGCCACGACGGCCGGAATGCGGCGACGTGCTACGCGCCGGTGCTCGACTGGTCGGAGACTCGTGTATCGGAGGACGACAAGGCCCAGCTGCTCGACGCGTCCCGCCAGGACGCGCTGTCTGCGGGCGTCCACGCGATCGCGCGCGGCCGGTTCGCGCCGACCAATAGCACGCCGCGCCCGGAGCTGGGCCGGTTCGTGATCACCGAGGCGTGGGTCGCCGAGGGCACCGGGGTGGCCAGCGGTGTGTTCGTCAAGGTCAAGGACAACGGCCGGCGCTGCCCCGCGGCGCCGTGCCCGAGCCTGACCGAGCAGACGCTCAACACGCCCCGGTCCGCCGCCATCGCAGCGATCGACTGGACACCGGCCGGGATGAGCGATGACCAGATCGCGCAATTCATCCGGTTGCTGCATACCCCCGACGGCGTCATCGTCGCGGGCGATCGCTACCTGGTGCACGAGCATGGCCGCACCGCGGAGACGCGCACCGCGACCGCCGCGTATGCTCGGCTCGCCGACGCGGCACCGTGATCCAGCGGGCCCCGCTCAGCACGCGAGCTCGCGTGCCGCGCGCGGCTCGGTACCAGCGCTGGGCGGCGTTTGCATCACAGCAGGTCGAGGAACGCCCACAGCGCTGCCTGGTCGTCCGCGGTGAGCCGGACGAGCGCGGGGCCGGCGGGCGCGGCATCGTGGTACGTCGCGCTCGGGCTCGACGCGAACCGCTCGAGGACCTCGGCGAGCGAGCGCGCGCTGCCGCTGGTGAAGTACGGCCACTTCTTGTAGAGCCGGCGGAGCGCCGGGACGCGCGCGCCGCTGGCGTGGACGTACGGCAAGACGCCGGTCTGCTCGTAGGCGGCGTTGCTCCACACGATCGGCCCGGCCGGCGACAGCACGAGCGACTCCCAGCGCTCGAACGGCACCACCGAGCCGGAGGCGTCGGCGACCAGGCGTGCCGCGTGGCAGGCCGCGCAGCGATCGCGGAACACGCGCGCGCCGGCGCGCTCGAGCTCGGTGAACCGGGCGTGGTCGACCGCCGCGGGGTTCTCGCGGTGCGTGTTGTCCATGAGGAACGTCATGAGCGCCTCGCGCAGGAGCTCCGGCGACAGCCGCGCCGGCGCGCCGGCGACGAGATCGAGCCACGGCACCTCGGCGCGCGTCAGCGCGAACCACGGATCGCGGCCGTTGTGGCGGTTGGCGACCCGGAACTCCGCGTCCACCATCTGCGTCATCGTCTTGTCGAGCGCGCGCGAGAAGTGCGGCGAGTTGTTGAACAGGCCGTACAGCGGGCGGGTCGTCGCGTAGACCTGGCCGCGCCCGGTGAAGTGGATGCGCCCGTCGATGTAGCCTTCGTGGTGGCAGGTCTCGCACGTGAACCGGCTGCGCTTGCCCTCGGCTGCATTCCACGGCGACATCATCGTCGTGAAGAACAGCAGCTCGCCGAGGCGCGACGCCAGCCCGCGCGGCGGCCCGGCATGCGCGACCGGGACGACCCGCGGCGCGCCGCCGCGCGCGACGATCCACGCATCGAGCAGCGGGTTGGCCGCCACGAGCGTGCCGTCGCCGGCGAGCTGGGCGGCGCTCGTGCCGGGCGGGAGCTCGGCCTGCTCCACCCGCGGCTCCGCCGTGAAGTCCGAGCCGCGCCAGGTCAGCGTCACCAGGCTCGCGCTGGCATGGCCGGCGATCGTCACCGACACGGCGCCCGCGTCCGCCGTGTGGATCGCGACCCACTTGGGCGTGACCACGCCGAGCGCGGAGGTGTTGATCGCGGCCAGCCGCGACGGCGCGGAGGCGCCGGGCGCGAGCTCGTACAGATACAGGTACGAGTCGATGTAGCCAAAGCCACCGGCCTCGCGCTCGAGCGGGTGGTCCTCCACGCCGCCGGCCGCGACGAGCAGCCCGCCATCGGGCAAGCGGTGGAGCGCGAACCGCCACAGTGGCCCGTCGTGGTGGATGCGCGCGACCTCGCCGCCATCGCGCCGGATCTCGATGGTGTGGTCGAGCAGGCAGTCGACCGCGACGTAGCCGGTGATCGCCTCGACCTGGATCGGCCCGTGGCAGCGCCCCAGCTCGCGCACACCGGACCGGCGAAACGCGCGCGTCGCTCCTCGCTCGAGCGACACCGCGAGCAGCCGCCCGTCGCGCTCCTCGACCACGTAGGCGGTCCGCGCGTCCGGCGCCAGCGCGACGTCGCGCATGCCCAGCGCGTCGACCGGCAACGTCGCGACGCGCGCGAGGCGGCCGCCGTCGGCGCGATAGTGCGCCAGCTCGCGCGCGGCCTCGCCGACCACCAGGATGTCGTCCTCGGCCGATACCGCGAGCCCGCTCGGCGAACGCGGCGCGGCGACGCGGGTCAGCTCCGCAGCCTCGCGGTCGAGCACGACCACGACCGAGTCGCCGCGCAGGACGCCGACCAGCCGGTCGCCGCCGCGCAGCGCCGCGATCCGGTACGGATCCGGACCGAGCACGAGGTTGGACGGCGGCAGCGCCGCGAAGTCGGTCGCGGTGCGGCGCTGCTGCTCGAACATGCGCAGCGTCGCGAGCTCACGCTCGTGCGGCAGCGGCGCGGTCGACGGCGGATGATCGCGGCACGCGGCTGCGCTCGCGAGCGCGCCAGGTACGACGAGCACCGCGGCGAGGCCACGGCACCGGCCGCGGCGCGCCACGAGGCGGGCCTACCAGCCGCCCTTGTCGTCGGCCTTCTTGTCCTCGGGCTTGGCTGCGGCAGCGGCGGGATCGGCCTTGGCGGGCTCGACCACCGCCGGCTCGGCCTTGGTGGGCTCGACCACCGCCGGCTCGGCCTTGGCCGCTTCCTTCTTGTCCTTGCCGCACGCGGTCAGCATCAGGGCGGATCCGATGAACAGGGTCGAGACGATCGAGAGGACGTTCTTCATGGCCCGCATCCTACCGCAGGTCGGCGCCGTGTTCTGCCGTGTCGTAGGGTGAACGCCCCCTCATGGGCGATGACGCAGCGTGCGCGGGCAGCTTGCGCCTGACGATGCCTCATGCAACCGCGGTGGGCGGGGGGCGCTGGGCAGCTCGAGGTCCACCTGATGGGGGGTTCGCTGGTTTTGCGCACGCGGTGCACTCGTGAGCCTCGCTCGCGAAAACGGTTCGTCGTTTCGAACGGATCGCCATCGACTTACGCCGGCCCACGACTTGCTCTGACGCATAGACACTAACCAACTACCAAGAGGTGTCATCATGCGTTCCCTGGCCGGTTTTACAACACTGCCATTCATCTTGATCGGTTCTCTCGCGGGCTGCGCGTCCATTGCCGATACGGAGGGCGAGCTCGCGGCTGAATCCGCCAACACGGGCGTTCCCGACGGTAAAGCCGCCCGCGCCGTGGATGGCGCGTACACGTATTTCGGGGTCACCGCGGACCTTCGCAAGTGCCCCTCACCGGGCTGCGGGGGCTGGTTCCTCCGGAGCCTCAATCGACCGATGACGAAGTGCCACGACGGCCGGCATGCAGAGGCGTGCTACACGCCGGTGATCGACTGGTCAGAGGTCAAGCTGACGGAAGCGCAGAAGGCCGAGATGCTCGATGCGTCCAGCAAGGACGCGGCGTCCGGGGGCGTCTACGCGATGGCGCGCGGCCGGCTCGTGCCGACCAATAGCACGACACCGCGTCCGGAGCTGGGCCGGTTCGTGATCACCGAGGCATGGGTCGCCGAAGGCACCACCGTCGCCAGCGGTCTGTTCGTCAAGGTCAAGGACAACGGCCTGCGCTGCTTCGCGGCGCCGTGCCCGAACCTGACCGAGGAGACGCTCAACCTGCCCCGGTCCACGAACATCGCAGCGATCGACTGGAAGCCCGCCGAGTTGACCGATGACCAGATCGAGGAGTGTATCCAGTTGATGTATGAACCCGACGGCATCATGGTCGCGGGCGACCGCTACACCGTGTACGACAATGGCAGCGCCGCGAAGGCGCGCACCGCGACCGCCGCGTATTATCGGCTCACCGACCCTGCAGAGTGATTCATCGGCTCGCCGGCTCAGAGCGCGACGCGGAACCCGACGGTGTCGAGCCGGAACGTCGTCGGGAAGCTCGCGCGCGCGTAGGTCCGCAGCGAGCTGGCGTCGTAGCGCCACGAGCCACCGCGGATCACGCACGGCGCGTCGCCGGACTGGATCGTGTTGCGCGGGTTGCGATCGGGCCCGTGCAGGTAGAACCCCGGATCGTCGACGTCCTCGCACCACTCGAAGACGTTGCCGGCCATCCCCTCGATGCCGTGCGGCGACGCGCTGCGCCGGAACGCCGTGACCGGCGCGGTGCCGCCATCGCCGGTGGTGACCGGGTAGCCCTTCGCGCGCGCCTGGCCGTAGTTCGCGAGCTCGGGCGTCGGCTCCTCGCGGCCCCACGGGTACTTGTTGCCGTCGGGGCCGCGCGCGGCCTTCTCCCACTCGGCCTCGCTCGGCAGCCGCCGTGCGGCCCACCGGCAGTACGCGCGCGCGTCGGTCCACGATACGAACACGACCGGGTGATCTGCGAGCTCCGGCGGGCACCGCCCGTTGCTGAAGTGCTGGAGGAAGCGGTGCGCCTCGGGGTCGGTGGGGTGGTAGCCGGTGGCCTCGACGAACGCCTGGAACTGCCGGTTCGTGACCGGGTAGCGCGCGAGGTAGAACCGATCGACCAGCACGATGCGGCGGTGCGCGCCGAGCGGGAACGGCCCGGCCGGGATGAGCAGCATCTCGTTGCCGTCGTCCTCGAGGATGACGTGCGGGTGCTCGGACTCGCGCTCGACGCGGCTCGAGGTGACGTCGGCGAGCGAGCGCTCGAGCGCGGCGCGGAACTCGATGCACGACTGCGGCCGGTCCGCGCGATCCTTCGCGAGCGCCTGCAGCATGATCTGCTCGAGCGCGGCCGGCAGGTGCGGGCGGAACGCCGACGGCGGCTCGGGCGGCTGCTGGACGTGCGCCATCATGACGGCGAAGTGGCTGTTGCCCTCGAACGGGCAGCGGCCGGTGACGCAGCGGTACAGCGTGACGCCGAGCGAGTAGATGTCGGCGCGGCGATCGACGTGCTGCGGCGACTTGACCTGCTCGGGCGACATGTAGCGGCAGGTGCCGAGCATCGCCCCGCTCATCGTGTACGTGGTGCCATCGAGGATCTTCGCGACCCCGAAGTCGACGACCTTCGGCACCACGCCGTGCTCGTCGATGTGGAGCAGGATGTTATGCGGCTTGAGATCGCGGTGGATGATGCCGCCGGCGTGCGCCTCCTCCATCGCCTCGAGCACGCCGGTGAAGATCTGGCGGATGTCGTCGAACGGCAGCTTGCCGTTCCAGCGCTGCGCGTGCTCCTCGAGCGTCGGCCCGTCGACGTACTCCATCACGAACGCGAGCAGGTCCTCGTGCTCGATGACGTCGTGGACGCGCGCCACGTAGCGGTGATTCCAGCCGAGCATCAGCTGCGCCTCGCGCTTGAACCGGCGGCGGACCTCGGCGTCGCCCATGAGGCTCGCGTGCAGCGCCTTGATCGCGACGGTGCGCTTGCGCTGCAGATCGGTGGCGCGGTAGACGACGCCCATGCCGCCCTCGCCGAGCACGCCGTCGATCGCGTAGCGCTCGGTGATCCGCGTACCGGCCGCGATCAACCGCGGCGGCAGCATGCGCTGGCGCGGGTCGGAGATCGTCCCGCCGGCCTCGATCACGGCAATCGCGGCGCTCGCGACGGTGGCCTCGTCCCCGGGGCGTCCGCACCCCGGGCAGAACCGCGCGCGCGCCGGCATGGCTTCGTTGCAGGCACGACACCGTTCCCCCATGGCCTGGCGATTCTAGCCTGCTCGCGGGCTGCGTCGCGGGATCGTCCGCCGCGACCCTGGGTATCGCGGATCTCCCATGCTTTTCATGCTCATTTCATGCGGTTGGAACACCTACAGCGAGTAACCGTAGTTGCACGCCTGCGAGCGCGGGTCGCCCGAACCCCAGGGTGACACCGGCTACCCGCTTCGCCGCTGCACGCGACTACCGCGGCGCCTGCACCGCGCCGGGGACGCATGGCTGCCGGGTGGTTCAGAAGGTGCAGTGAGCCTCGGCCACGAGTCGCTCACCTGTGCATGTAAGCCACTGACACCGGTGCACCAGCGATTCGATGGGAGAGCCATGGCGCGTAAACATGCATCCGAGCCGAACGTCAATGACAGCAATCTCGGCGGGGTGTTCCGGAGCCTCGGCGGCTTCCTGGAGCTGCTGTCCAACATCGCCGAGCAAGGCGGGGGAGAGCTCGAGCGCTCCGGCGAGGTCGGCGACGACAAGAAGGGCGTCAAGGCGGTCTACGGCTTCTCGGTCCGCGTCGGCGGCGGCGGCAAGCCGCAGATCGAGAAGTTCGGCAACATCAAGGACAAGGAGGATGGCCAGGGACCGGTCGTGGAGGAGACGCGCGAGCCGATGGTCGACGTGTTCGACGAAGCCGATCACCTGCTCGTGGTCGCCGAGCTCCCCGGGGTCGATGCGAGCGATATCCGCTTCGAGGTCAAGGAGGATATCCTCGGCCTGACCGCGACGTCCGGCGACCGGAAGTATCGCAAGGAGGTGCTGCTGCCCTCGGCGGTTCGTGCCCAGGCGGCGACCTCGTCGTACCGCAACGGCGTCTTCGAGATCAAGCTGCCGAAGCTCACGTAGGCGTCTGGCGAAAGGGACTGGCGATGAACGACGGCAAGCAAGTCTTGTATCTCTACGGCATCGTTCCCGGCGACCAGGCGCTGCCGGCCGGCGGAGGCGCCCCGCTGGCGGCCATTCCGTACTCCCGCCTCGCCGCGGTCGTCGAGCTGGTCTCCGCGGCGGAGTTTGCGCCCGAGATCCTCGACGAGAAGCTCCGGTGTGTCGACTGGGTAGCCTTGCTGGCGCACAAGCACACCTCCGTGCTCGAGCAAGTCCTGCAGCATGGACCGGTGATCCCCGCGCGGCTCTGCACGCTGTTCAGCAGCGCCCGCGCGGTCACGGACCTGCTCGCGCAGAACGAGCAACAGCTGGCGGAGCGGCTGGGCTGGTTCGAGGGCCGCGAGGAATGGGGCCTCAAGATCTTCTGTGATGAAGCCAGGCTGCGAGCCACCATCGCGTCGAGCGATCCCGTCGTGCTGGCGATCGAGGCCGCAGCCGCCGCGGGGAGCCCGGGCCAGGCGTACGTCCTCCGCAAGAAGCGCGACGGCTGCGTGGCCAGGAGCGTCGCCGCCGCGACCGAGGCGGCCGTCGACGAGGTGCTCTCGCTCGCCGCGATCGCCATCGACACACGGTTCCGGTCACTGCTGTCGGATGCGGTGTCCGGACGGCGCGAGGCGATGGTGGCCAATGTCGCCCTGCTGGTGGACATCACCGCCTGCCCGGCGCTGCACACGGCCGTCGAGGAGCTGAGCGCACGCCTCCTGCCCGAAGGATTTGCCATCGAGCTGACCGGGCCCTGGCCGCCCTACAGCTTCTGTGAAGATCACACCGACACCCAGGACCTCGCTGCCGACGAGCGGGTCTCCGCAGAGCTTGCCTCCGAGGAGCCGAGGTAACCCGTGGCGGTCCCCGGTCCCCTCTGCCTCCATGCCATCGTCCCGGCCGGCGATCCGGACACGCTGCGCGCGACCATGCGCGGCCTTCACCTCGTGCCGTGCGGTCCGGTCATCGCGATCACCGGCAAGCCGAGCCGCCAGACGGCGCCACGTGCGGCCCTGCGGCATGATCGCATCATCGGGCGCGCCCTCGCGTCCTGCTCGTCGGTCGTGCCGTTCCGCCTCGGGGTCGAGCTCGGATCCGAAGCCGAGCTGCACCGCGTGCTGGCGGCAAACCTGGACGCGCTCTCCGCACAGCTCGCGCGGTTTGCCGGCCGCGTGGAGATGGGCTTCAAGGCCAGGCTCGCGGCGCAGCCCGCCGGCTCGCCGATGCACCTGCCGCCCGGCCTCGACCGCGTCCGCGCGCTGGCCCCGCGGCACGATGACTGCAAAGAACAGCTCAAGCGCGCGCCCAGCGGGCACGTGTTCGAGGGTTGTTATCTGATCTTGCGGCAGGCCATCGAGGCGTTCTGGTCGGTGGTGGAGGACATCCGCCGCGCGGCGGCCGGGATGCCTGTGCTGGGCAGCGGTCCGTGGGCTGCCTACACCTTCTGTGACCTCGCACTCCGGCCCGCGCAGATCGAAGCGCCATGACCAAACCGAGCGATGAACGGCAGCCGCGCGCGGGCGCGAGCCGCCTGCGCGGCGTTCGAGACATCCGGACGCTCGGTGCGCTCCGCAAGCCGAGCTCGGGCCTGCTCCGGTCGTCGCTGGTCGAGGTCCGGGTCGGGACGGGACGGGTCGGGACGGGCCGTGCGGGGCGCAAGCCGGCTGGGCCGGCGAAGGCCGAGGCCCCCGAGCAGCCGCGCGCCTGGGTGTTCGTCAAGCGGCCTCGGTTCTCGAGGCACCAGGGCATGCTCCTCGTGGACCACATCGCCGAGCCCGAAGTCGACATCTTCGAAGAGGGCCAATCCCTCGTGGTGCTCGCCGAGCTTCCCGGTGCGCGCCACGAGGATATCGAGGTCCACGTGAACGGCGACGTGCTCGTCCTGTCCACCACGCCCGGTCATGACGACCGGCGGCGTTACTACCGTGAAATCCTGCTTCCATTCACCGTGAGCAGCGCAGGCATCCAGCGCGCATTTCGCAACGGCGTGCTCGAGCTGGAGCTGGAACGCGCTCCCCCGCCACCCTCGGAGACCCGAAGAAAGCAGCCATGACCATGACCACGCAACCCTTGTTTCGTTCTCCCCCCACCATCATGGTCGTCGACAACGAGCCGCACGCCTGCCAGCTGTTCGAGAAGATCCTCCGCGAGGAGGGCTACGAGGTCGTCACGGCCGGGACCGGCCCGCAGGCCCTGGCGCTCGCCGAGCAAGCGCGGCCGCAGCTCATCCTGCTCGACCTCGTGATGCCCGAGCTCGACGGCCTCGCGACGCTCCGGGAGCTGCGCCGGCGCGGGCAGTTCTGCACGGTCATCATGCTGACCGTCCAGGGCACCCTGCAGACCGCGCGCGAGGCCATGTTGCTCGGCGCGTACGATTACATCACCAAGCCGTTCAACCTGGAGTTCCTCAAGGCCGTGGTCCGGGAGGGACTCACGGATCACCGCCGCCACGAGGGTCGCAGGGAAAGTGCGTGCGCGCTCTGATCTACGTGCCCGTGGTCCACTCGGAGGTGGACCTCGGGACCATGGCCGGCGAGGTGCGCCGGCGGTTCCAGGCGGCGTTCGGCGCCGATGAGTGGGCGCGGCGCGGCGCCTCGGTAGAAGCGATGTGGCAGGGCCTGCGGGCGAAGATCTGCGCCTTGCCGATCGCCTGGCCCAGGGTGCGGCTGTATCAAGACGGGCTCCCCGTGTGCGACCAGGAGCGCACGATCGTCTCGGACCTCGCGACCCAGGGCAGCCGGAACCACCAGCTGCTCGGCGAGCTCATCGAGCGAGGCGCCACGCTGATGGGCACCGAGAGCCCGGCGCTGATGGTCCGGGAGTACCGGCGGATCCAGCGGCTGGTACAGCTCTCGCAAGAGGCAGTGCCCGGTGCCGTGGCCGAGGAGCTCAAGCGCGAAGGCGAGGCGATCCTCGGCGAACGCGATGCCTTCGTCGCGCACCGGATCGATTCGACGCTTCAGGAGGGCGAGACCGGACTCTTGTTCCTCGGGCTGCTCCACCGGGTCGACGAGCTGCTCGAGGGACGGTTCGAGGTTCGCCACCTGATTCATAACCTCCCGTTCGGGGCAGACCCCTGGCGGCAACTCAGGGAGCGACGTAGCCATGATGAGTGAAGACAGAAGACCGGACAACGCGACCACCACGGAGACCGCCTCGCTCCGCGTGGCGGAGGCGCTGGGCAAGGACGTGGGGCGCGCGATCGCCCGGCTCGACCCCAAGGATCTGGCCCGGCTCGGCGCCGAGGTCGGCGACATCCTCGTCATCACCGGCGAGCGCAGGACGGTGGCCAAGGCGATGCCCGCCTACAGCGACACGCGCGGCAAGGGCCTGCTCCAGATCGACGGCATCACGCGGAGCAACGCCAAGGTCGGCCTCGACCAGCGCGTGAAGGTCGCCAGGATCGACCACGCCCACGCGGCGAAGATCGTGATGCGGCCGGTCGGCGATCTCCCCGCCCTCAAGCGCAATGGCGATACCCGCTATGTCGGGCGCCTGCTCGAGGGCTTGCCCCTCGTGGTGGGGGATCGGGTCCGGGCGACGTTGTTTGGCTCGCGCTACCAGGACTTCGAGGTCGTCGGCACGCACCCCAAGGACAGCTGCGTGGTCGTCCACCCGCAGACCCAGATCGTGATCGAGGCGGCCGCCGAGAAGGGTGCCAAGGGCGCCAAGGCGGCCGGCATCTCCTACGAGGACCTCGGCGGGCTGCGCAAGGAGATCCGGCGGGTCCGGGAGATGATCGAGCTGCCGCTGCGTTACCCGCAGCTGTTCGAGCGCCTCGGCATCGACCCGCCGAAGGGCGTCCTCCTGCATGGCTCGCCCGGGACCGGCAAGACCCTGCTGGCCCGCGCCGTCGCGCACGAGACCGAGGCCGCGTTCATCTCGGTGAGCGGCCCGGAGGTGATCCACAAGTTCTACGGCGAGAGCGAGGCCAAGCTGCGCGGGATCTTCGAGCAGGCGCGCAAGAACTCGCCGTGCATCATCTTCCTCGACGAGCTCGACGCGATCGCGCCCAAGCGCGAGACCGTCCAGGGCGAGGTCGAGAAGCGCGTCGTCGCCCAGCTCCTGGCGCTGATGGACGGGCTCGAGGGCCGTGGCCAGATCATCGTGATCGGCGCGACCAACCTGCCCAACTCCCTGGACCCGGCGCTGCGCCGGCCCGGCCGGTTCGACCGCGAGATCGAGATCGGCATCCCGGACGCCATCTCCCGCAGGGAGATCCTCGAGATCCACAGCCGCGGCATGCCGCTGGCCGACGACGTCGACCTGCCCCGGCTGGCGGCGATCACGCACGGCTTCGTGGGCGCGGACCTCGCCTCGCTCTGCCGGGAAGCGGCGATGACGACGATCCGGGGCGTGATGCCCGAGATCGACTTTGCCAGCGAGGAGCTGCCCTACGACGTCCTGCTCTCGCTCAAGGTCTCGATGGAGAACTTCGTGTCGGCGCTCGCCGAGGTCGAGCCGTCGGCGGTCCGCGAGGTCTTCGTCGAGGTCCCCGACACCAGGTGGGAGGACGTCGGCGGCCTGGACGCCGTCAAGGCCGAGCTCCGCGAGGCGGTCGAGTGGCCGCTCAAGTACGCGGAGCTGTTCCACCACGCGGGCATCCGTCCCGCCAAGGGCATCCTGCTCTACGGCGCGCCGGGGACCGGCAAGACCCTGCTCGCCAAGGCCATCGCCTCGCAGAGCGGGGTGAACTTCATCTCGGTCAAGGGGCCGTCGCTGCTCTCCAAGTATGTCGGAGAGAGCGAGCGGGGCATCCGCGAGATCTTCAAGAAGGCGCGCCAGGCCGCGCCGTGCATCCTGTTCTTCGACGAGATCGACGCGCTCGCGCCGACCCGAGGCGACGGTGCCAGCGACTCCCACGTGGCGCAGCGCGTGATCAGCCAGCTGCTCACCGAGATGGACGGCGTCGAGGAGCTCAAGGGCGTCCTGGTGCTCGCCGCCACGAACCGCAAGGACATGCTCGACCCCGCCCTGCTGAGGCCGGGACGGTTCGATCTGCTCCTCGAGGTGCCGCCGCCGGATGCCGACGGGCGAGCGAAGATCTTCGAGGTCCACCTCAAGGGCAAGCCGCTGTCGGCCGATACGGAGATCCGAGACCTCGCGAGCCGCGCCGATGGCCTCACAGGAGCCGAGATCGAGATGGTCTGCCATCGCGCCGCGCTCCTGGCGGTGCGCGAGCTCATCGAGGCTCACGGAGATGGCAAGGATCTGTCGCGCTTGCTGATCACCCGGGACAAGCTCGTCACCGCGATCCAGGAGATCACCGGACCGCGAAGGGACACGGTGCGTGGAGCGTGATCGCCACATCCCGCCGTACGGCATCCACCCGGGCGAGGCCGTGATCGGCCTGCCCTGTCAGGACGACGCCGAGCTCGCCGGAGCGCTGCCCGCGCTCGCGCGCCGGTGCCAGGAGCTCGAGAAGCTGGCCGCGCTCGGGCAGCTCGCGGCGGGCGTGGCCCACGAGCTCGGCAATCCGCTCTCGATCATCAGCTCGAGCCTGCAGTACCTGCACCAGCGGCTCGCCGCCGCGAACGACCCGGCGAGCGACTTCACGATGACCGCGCTGATCAACGTCGAGCGGATGCACGGGCTGCTCCGCGGCATGCTCGACTTTGCAGCCGTGAAGCAGCCCGTGCTCGAGGAGGTCGACCTGAACGCGATCATCTCCGAGGTCCTGCGCTTCACCGCCGCGGAGTGCATCCGGCGGGGCATCACCGTCGAGGTGGCGTTCGATCCCGGCTTGCCCCGGATCTGGGTCGAGCCCGCCAGCGTCAAGCAGATCATCCTGAACCTCATCAAGAACAGCCTCGACGCCCTGGCGCAGAGCGGCAAGCGGCTGGAGGTCCGGACGCGCATGGCCGCCGCCGCCCAGACGGTGGAGATCACGAACGACGGCCCGCAGATTCCCCCCGACGTGCTGCGCCACCTGTTCCGGCCGTTTCACACCACGAAGGACGGCGGGACGGGGTTGGGGCTGTACCTGTCGCGGCTGATCGCCAAGGAGCACGGCGGTGGCCTCGAAGCTGCAAACCTCGTCCAGGGCGGCGTGCGGTTCACGCTGACGCTGCCCCTGGATCGGTGAAAGGTCGACAGCATGGCGCACATCCTGATCGTCGATGATGAGCGTGAGCTGTGCGCCCTGGTCGCGACGCTGGTGTCCGAGCGGGGGCACAGCACGCAGTGCGTCACCTCCGGAGAGGCCGCGCTCCATTCGACCAAGGAGCGCCGGCCGGACCTCGTGCTCCTGGACCTGTGCCTCGGCGGCATGGATGGGCTCGAGACGCTCCGCCGGCTGAAGCCGATCGCACCGGGCACCCCCATCGTGATGATGACGGCGTTCGGCAACGTGCCGGCGGCCGTGAACGCCATGAAGACCGGGGCGATCGACTTCGTCAGCAAGCCGTTCAACAACCAGGCGCTGCTGTCCACCATCGAGACCCTGCTCGCGATGGGCCGGGAGGCGCGCGGCCACGCCCCGACGCTGATCGGCGAGAGCCCGTCGTTCCGCAAGGCCATGGACCAGGCGCTCAAGTTCGCCGTTCCGGACATCAACATCTTGCTGCTGGGCGAGACCGGGACCGGCAAGGAGCTGTTCGCACGGGCGATCCATGCCGCGAGCAAGCGCCGCAAGGGCCCGTTCGTGCCCGTGGACTGCTCGATGCTCGCCGAGAACCTGATCGAGAGCGAGCTGTTCGGCCACGAGAAGGGCGCCTACACGGGCGCCAGCTCGACGCGGATCGGCCGGTTCGAGCTGGCGCAGGGCGGCACCCTGTTCCTCGATGAGATTGGCAATCTGCCGGCCGGCTTCCAGGCCAAGCTGCTCCGCGTGCTCCAGGAACGCTGCGTCGAGCGGGTCGGCGGCCAGGACACCATCCGGCTCGACGTCCGGGTGGTGTCGGCGACCAACGCAAATCTCAAGGAGGATATCGCCGCCGGGCGGTTCCGCCAGGATCTCTACTACCGGCTTCAGGAAATGACCATCTGCCTGCCCTCGCTGCGCGAGCGCAGCGGGGACCTCGGCCGCATCGCGCGGCACTTCGTGGCGCTGTACGCCGAGCGGTTCGGCAACGGCGTGACGGGGATCTCCGACGAGGCGATCGAGGTCCTCGAGGGCTACGACTGGCCCGGCAACGTCCGCGAGCTCGAGAACGCGATGAAGTCGGCGGTGATCCAGGCCACCGACGTCGTGCTCCCGGACCACCTGCCTCCGGAGATCCGCGACCAGGCGAGCCAGGCGAGTCAGGCGAGTCAGGCGAGTACCAGCCACGCGCCGGCGCGGGCCGTCCTCGACGGGGGCACCCCGGATGGCCACGGCGGTGAAGACGACCGGATCAAGGTCGAGCTCGGCTTCCAGCTGTCCGAGATCAACCTCAAGGCCTACGCGGCCGAGGCCGGCGAGCAGGCCGAACGGTCGCTGCTCACCGCCCTGTTGTGCCGCGAGCGCATGAGCGGTGCGCAGCTCGCGAAGCTGCTGAGCGTCGATCCGAAGACGCTGCGGACCAAGCTCAAGAAATATGGGCTGGGCTGGAGGTGACGTTGTCCCGGACAACCGCCAAGGTGGACGCCGGACGCATCCTGGTCGTCGATGATCAGGAGAACATGTGCTGGGTCCTGTCGAAGCTGCTGTCGGAGCGCGGCCACGTCGTGGGCTCCGCGCAGAGCGGCGCTCGCGCCCTGCGGATGATCGAGAGCCTCGACTACCAGGTTGCCGTCGTGGACTACCGGTTGCCGGACAGCGATGGCATCACCCTCAGCCTCCAGCTGAGGGTGAGATTGCCCCGGCTGAGCTCGATCCTGATGACCTCGTACGGGGGTAGTGCCCTGTGCAACAAGGCACTAGATCAGCACCTGTTCGCGTACCTCGACAAGCCGTTCAATAACGATCTCATGATCGCGACGATCGAGTCTGGCCTCCAGGCGTGGGAGGCCGCCGGCGACGGCGGCGCCAGGCCGCGGACGCTGTTTCCGGGTCGAGCGCACGCGCGGATGTAGCCTGTCGCGACGTACTCGAGGCGTGGGTCAAACAGCTATTTTCTGACCCACAGCAGCTGGGCTCGTGAACCACCCCGGTCACGAGATACGCTGTGAGAACTGGCACACACATTCACCACTTGGCCTGCCGCGGCCGCGCCGGCGAGGCCGGGATGGCGAGCTCGGCAGCGACGGAGCGGCGCCTCGATCGCGGCGCTCACAAGCTGCCGCTCGACCGCGAAGCGGGCAGTGACTCCCGCTCAGGGAGCCTGTGCCCGGGACCGACTACCCGGATACAGGGTAGTTCTACTCATCCAGGGCGCGGTGCCGCGACGCGATCCTCAGGTTCTGGACACCTACGCGACCGACGGGCAAGCCGCACGACTGGCCCCCGCCTTGCTTTGCTTCCTGTCATAGACCGCAGCAACGCGGTCCCGAAAAAAGGGAGTTATCGACAATGGCAAAAGTTATGAAGTCAACGGACTCGTCGAGCTTGGCAGAGGTCGTGGACCGGATCCTCGACAAGGGCATCGTGATCGACGTGTGGGCGAAGGTCTCGCTGGTCGGCATCGAACTGCTCTCCATCGAAGCCCGCGTGGTCGTGGCCTCCGTCGAGACGTACCTGAAGTACGCCGAGGCGATCGGCCTGACCTCGACCGCCGCCGCGCCCGCGATGTAAGCGGGGGTGGAACCGGTTCAACTCCTCGGGAACGGCAGATCGTCGTTCCCGGGGAGTGGTTCCAATTTTTGCAACGTCCTCGGGCTTGTCCGCCCAACCGAACAAGGTCCGGGCGTGGAGTCCGGTCCCAACGAGAAAGGTGAGCAGCCATGAACAACCACTTCAGTAGTTTCACACCGGAGGCGATGCGCGCTTTCGGCAAAGACCTCGCGGACGGCCTTCAGCGCCGTACCGAGTTCCTCAAGAACACCCGCAACCACACCCTCTCCATGCTCGCGAGCTTCCGCAAGGAGCACACCGCCGCCGCGGCGCAGCGCCGGGAGCGCGCTTCGTCCGACGCCGACGCCCGCCGGCTCTTCATGAGCGAGCTCAAGTCCGGAGTCCACTCGCTCCTGGGCCGGTTCGAGCTGAGCCGCAAGGAGATGGCCCGAGACCTCCAGGACATGAGCCGCGAGCTCCACGCGGCGGGCGACGCGTTCCGGAACCGGTCGAGGCACCACGACGGCCCGGCCCGGCCCGGCCCGGCCTCGCATCAGGCCAAGCAGGGGCCGTCCGGCGGGGGTGCCAAGCCGTTCCGGGCGGCCCCCGACCACCACGGCGGCCCGAAGCCGAGCGCGACCACGCAGCCGCCCCGGGCGGCCGCCGCGAACCAGGACGGCCCGAACGCGCGCCCCGGAGCCGACCACGGGCCTGGTGACGCGACGCAGCCCCAGACCGACTCGAAGAAACATCAAAGTTAACCGGATTTCGACAGCGTCCCCGGCGAGGAGATCGTGATGAACGCAAACAGCAATAGACCAGCTCTGGCCGTCGTGCCGGAGGCCCCCACCACCGCGAACATCGGGGTCGAGGCCAGCGAAAACTTCGTGCTGACCGCCCAGGTGCAGCACATCACGAATCGGGCACTCGCCTACCTTCAGGCCGGGTACCCCGTTCACTTCTCTGGCCCCGCCGGGACCGGCAAGACCACGCTGGCGCTCCACGTGGCGGCCCTCCGGGGACGTCCCGTGTCCCTGATGCACGGCGACGATGAGTTCGGCTCGAGCGATCTGGTCGGCGGCGAGTACGGGTACCGCAAGAGCAAGCTCATCGACAACTTCATTCACTCGGTGGTCAAGACCGAGGAGAGCATGAGCACGCTCTGGGCCGACAACCGCCTGACCCTGGCCTGCAAGGCCGGGGATACCCTGGTCTATGACGAGTTCACGCGATCGAAGCCGGAGGCGAACAACGCCCTGCTCTCGGTCCTCGAAGAGCGCCTCTTGACCCTCCCCAAGCGCAGGGATCAGGGAGATGGCTACCTGGAGGTGCATCGCGACTTCCGCGCCATCTTCACGTCCAATCCCGAGGAATACGCGGGCACCCACCGCACGCAGGACGCCCTGATGGACCGCCTCATCACCGTCCAGGTCGGCTACTACGACCGCGAGACCGAGGTGCGGATCACGCAGGCCAAGTCGGGCATCCAGGTGGACCAGGCCGAGGCGATCGTGGACATCGTGCGGGCCCTGCGAGACCTCGGAGACGGCAAGCAAGGGCCGAGCCTGCGGGCCTCCATCATGATCGCGCGCGTGACCGCCCAGCAGGATGCCCGGGCGCGATCCGGAGACTCGACGTTCACCGACATCTGCCACGACGTGCTCGGTTCCCTCGCGACCAAGATCGTCCGCGACAGCAGCAAGGCCGTGCGGGCCACCGTGGACGACATCATCGCCAGGCACGCGAGCGAGCTCCGGCGCCCTCACAAGAAGGGCCATGACGCGTCCGTTCCGGCGCTCACCACCGTCGATGAGGAAGCGTAGCCATGGCTATCCATGTACGAGGCGTCTCACGGCTCAAGACCATCTCCGCCGTCCGCAGTAACGGCGCGCGCGCCGAGGCGCGGCATGCGCGCCAGTTCCAGATTGCCTTCCTCGAGCTGGAGCACTCCCGGCGCGTCCGCGACAAGCAAACCGCCATCGACCGGATCAAGGCGCTCGACAGCCGGCTCGTCGAGATCAACGTCCAGATCCGCAAGCTTCAAGACACCCTGGGCACGCCGCACAGCCAGCCCACACCCGACGACAAGCCCGTGGTCGAGAGCCCGCCCGTAAAGCACGAGTATCGACGCACCCTGCGGTACTGACGCGCGGATGGCTCGAACGATGCAAGAGGCCCAGGGGAAGGCGATGACGACGATGACCACGACGACGACAATAACCGCAGCCGGAAACGGCACGAGGTGAATCATGGCGAGCACGGGACGCTACTTGTATGGGTTGATTCGAGCCACGGAGGACATGGAGCTCGGGTGCATCGGGCTCGAGCACGCCGGCGCGCCGGGTCGCGTGTTCACGCTGCGCACCGACTCGGTGGCCGCGGTGGTGAGCGAGTACTCGTTGCGCAGCAAGATCCTGCCGCTGCGCAAGAACCTCGACCCTCATCACAAGGTCATCCGCGAGGTCATGAAGACGGCGACGATCGTGCCGATGACGTTCGGTCATGTCGCGAAGAGCGAGGCGGAGATCACCAAGGCGCTGCGGCGGAACCGCGATGACATCCGGGCGCAGCTCGACCGGCTGGACGGCAAGGTCGAGATGGACCTCAAGGTGAAGTGGGACGTCGACAACATCTTCGAGTACGTCGTGGGCACCGATCCGGAGCTCGCGGCGTTCCGCGACGAGATCTTCGGGCGGTCGAGCGCGCCGTCGCAGACCGAGAAGCTCGAGCTCGGCCGGATGTTCGAGGAGCGCCTGACCCAGCAGCGCGAGGAGCAGACCGACCGCGTCGTCGAGCTGTTCCGGGCGTGCACCAGCGAGGTGAAGGTGAACCCGCCCAGGAACGAGAAGGCCGTGATGAACCTCGCCTTCCTCGTCGATCGCGATCGGCTCAAGCCGTTCGAGGAATGCGTCTATCAGGTCGCCGGGGCGTTCCCGGCGCAATACCAGTTCGACTTCAACGGCCCGTGGGCGCCGTTCAACTTCGTCGAGCTCGACATCCAGGTGGCATGAGGCGGACATGAGCTTCGTCTCTGCACCATTCCGCGGCTTGCTCCGGATCTTCGAGGAAGTCGCGGATCAGGCCGAAGCCGAGATCTTCAACGAGGACGCGGTCAAGGCCGAGCTCACGGACCTCTACATGCGGCTCGAGGCCGGCTCGCTGACCGAGGAGGAGTTCGGGCAGCGCGAGGCCGAGCTGGTGACCCAGCTCGAAGCGATCGAAGAGCACCACCAGCAGAAGCAACGGAGCCGCCGTGGCGCTCGCTGACCCGCAGAAGCCTCGGCCCCGCCCGCGGTCGAACCAACCACGGCGCGGCGCGGCCGCCCAGCACCGCCGGGTCAGCCTGTGCGAGACCCTCGACCGCGTGCTCAACAAGGGCGCGGTGATCACCGGCGACATCATCATCTCCGTGGCCGACATCGATCTGCTCTACCTCGGGGTGAACCTCGTCGTCACGTCGATCGAGACCATGCGCAGCTGGAGCGCGGATACCCACCGCAGGCACCTGGCCCGGGCACCGAGCCTGCCTCCCCCACCGAGCCTGTCCCCCTCACCCCAGCAAGCGGAGCTGTGATCATGCGTTATGGAGAGATTCGAGGACGGGCGGAAGACCTGGAGGCCTTCGAGGAGCCGATCGAGGCGCCTCGCCCCAAGCTGCCGCGCCGGATCAACCTGGATCCGGAGCAGGTCGAGCGCGGGCTCACCCAGCTCGTGCTGTCCGTCGTGGAGCTCGTGCGTCGCCTCATGGAGAAGCAAGCGCTGCGGCGCATCGAGGGCGGCAGCCTGACCACCGATCAGGTCGAGCGCCTCGGGACGACGCTGATGCGCCTCGAAGCGCAGATGGAAGAGCTGAAGGACCACTTCAAGATCGACAACCTCAACATCGACCTCGGTCCGTTGGGGAACCTGTTTGACGAACATGATCGAAGAGGAGCGGTGTAATGGAACGCACACAGAAGAGACTGGCGCACGCCACGGATACCAGCAACCTGGCCGACATCCTCGAACGCGTGCTCGACAAGGGGATCGTCATCGCCGGCGACATCAAGATCAAGCTCGTCGACATCGAGCTCTTGACCATCCAGATCCGCCTGATGATCGCGTCGGTCGACAAGGCGCGGGAGATGGGGATGGACTGGTGGCTCACGAACCCCGACTTCTCATCGAACGGCGGCAAGGACCAGAGCGCCGAGATCGATGACCTGAAGCGCCGGCTCGCCGAGCTCGAGCACAAGCCCGCGGCGGTCGCGGCGGCTCAGGCGATGATCGCGCCGTAGACGATCGCCTTCAGCTGGCCGCGGAAGTCGAAGGTCGTCGACGGCACGAGCTGCGTGAGGAACACGACCACCAGCTCCTCGGCGGGGTTGACCCAGAACGAGGTCGAGGCCATGCCGCCCCAGCCGTACTCGCCCGCCGAGGTCGGCCCCTGGGCGCGCACCGGATCGACGACCACGCCGACGCCGAGGCCGAAACCGACGCCGTCGTAGCGCGTCTCGCTGAAGCTGCCCGGCGGCGCCAGGCTCGTCAGCTCGCGGCCGTCGGGCAAGTGGTTCCTCGTCATGTACGCGACGGTCCGCGGCCCCAGGATGCGCGTGCCGTCGAGCTCACCGCCGCGGCGCAGCATCTCGGCGAACCGGAAGTAATCGGCGGCCGTCGAGACCAGCCCGCCGCCGCCGGACAGGAACGTCCTGGGCCGCGCGTACGGGCTGTCCGCCGGATCGTCCATCAGCGTCGCCTCGGTGCTGCCGGGCAGGCGCACGTAGTTGGCGGCGAACCGCTCGAGCTTGTCGGCGGGCACGGTGAACCCGGTGTCGAGCATGCCGAGCGGCTCGAAGATCTGCGTGCGCAGGTAGTCGTCGAACCGCTGGCCGGACAGCACCTCGACGAGGTGACCGAGCACGTCGGTGGCCACCGAGTAGCCCCAGCGCGTCCCCGGCGAGAACTCGAGCGGCAGCATCGCGAGCTGCTCGACCATGTCGCGCAGCGTCCCCGCGGGGCCGCCGATGCCGAGCTGGCGGTACACCTCGTCGACCGGCGTGCGATCCATGATGGCATACGACAAGCCCGAGGTGTGCATCAGGAGGTCGCGGACGGTCATCGGCCGCACCGCCGGCTCGGTCACGAAGCTCGGCGCGCGGCCGTAGCGGTGCACCCGCAGGTGCTCCCACGCCGGGAAATACCGATGCACCGGATCGGACAGCGCGAACGCGCCTCGCTCGTGCAGCATCATCATCGCCACCGACGTGATCGGCTTGGTCATCGAGTAGATCCGGACGATCGTGTCGGCGGCCATGGGCGTCTTGCGCTCGCGGTCCATGAGGCCGAGCGGCGACAGCCACGCGACCTCGCCGCGCCGCGCGACCAGCGTCAACGCCCCGGCGATCTTGCCCGGCTCGACGTAGCGCGTGCGCAGCAGCTGGTCGACGCGCCGGAGCGCTTCGCTCGACAGACCGACGCTCTCGGGGGCAACGATGCGCATCGCCCGAGTGTCGCCACGGCCGCGCGGGTGTCAAGCCAGCCTGGACCGCGACGTCCGCGCCGGTGGCCTCACGCGGCAGCTCGCCAGCACCGGCGCGTGCCCCGGGGTGCCAGCGGCGCACGCCGCCCCGGCCAGAAGCACGACAGGCGGTCGAACAGCCATTCCCTCACCTGGATCCCGGCGTCACCTGACGGCGTACGCGCGAGCGTCCCGGCAGCTCAGAACGCGAACACACCGAGCGAGATGGCGGTGACGCGATCGTGCTCGATCGTGAACAGCATCCCGCCGTACACCGAGCCGACGACATACTCCTTCGGATCCTGCTGCGGGTCGTCGGACGCGCGCGGGTACAGGCGCTCGACCTCCGCGCGGGTGCTGCCGACGTGAATCCCGCGCTTCGTCGCGTACGAGGCCGGCGCGGTGACCGAGACATCGCGGGCGTGCCACGGTCGGTTGCGCGGGTGTTCGGGAGACCGCGGGCACGCGCGCTGGCGGCGCGGGCTGGGTTCGCCGCTCGTCTGTTGACCACCGTATCACGATGCGCGTCGGTGCCATCCCCCCGACCGACCGGCGCTCGATCCACCCGGCCTGGGAATCTATCTCGCGTCGTAACCCAGCCCACGCCGCTGCGCTGCGCGTTGGCGTCTCGCGTCGGACCGAGCAGGGTAAGGCCAGGCGCCGTGTCACCCATCTTCGTTCAAGGGGTGCCGGCGGCCGGCCACGAGAGTCTCGTCCGTCGACGGCCGTATCACGACCGCGCTGGTCAACGGTCAGGCGCCCACCGAAGCCGACATCCAGCGGTTCTTCGGTGTCAGCCCGCCCAGCGTCCACCGCATGATTGTCGAACTCGAAGCTCGCGGCCTCATCCGCCGTGTCCCTCGGCAGCCCCGAAGCATCGAAGTCACGCTGGCGCCTGACGACTACCCTCACTCCAACCGATCAAACCTCGGTGGGGGCCTGGCGACATGGAGCGCACAGGACGCCGGCTCACAGACCGCGAGATCAGGTCGAGCCAACACGGACGCGAGGTTGAAGCGTTGCGACGCCTCTGGGATGTCCAATGGGAATGGCTCCATGGTTCCAGGCCCGCTGGATTCATGCGGCTGGCCTGTAGAACAGGGTCTATAGAAATATCGGCGAAATCAATTGACTGAATATCAGTCGGTGACTATCCAGGTGACGTGAAGGTCAGGCAAGCCGCGACACGCGCGTCGAGACGGTGCTCCGCGCCCGAGCAGCTCGTGCTGTTCCGGCCGCGTGGCGGCAAGCGGCGCGGTGCCGGACGCAAGCCGAAGGGCCCGCGGGCTGGCTCGCCGCACAAGTCCCGACCGGAGCTCAACGCACGGTATCCGGTCCACGTGGTCTTGCGGGTCATCGGCGCGGTCGGCAACCTGCGCCGCCGGTTCACCTATCGCGCGATCCGCGAAGCCACGCTCACCATCGCCCGGCGCGAAGGCTTTCGGATCGTGCACGTCAGCATCCAGCGCACCCATATCCACTTGCTCGTCGAGGCCAAGCACAAGCAGGCGCTGGCGTCGGGGATGCAGGGCTTCCAGATCTCGGCTGCCAAGCACCTCAACGCGGCGATCAGCCAGGGCAAGCCCGGGCCGCGCCGCCGGGGCACCGTGTTTCCCGACCGCTACCACGCCGAGATCATCACCTCGCCGCGGCAAGCGCGGCACACCCTGAAGTACGTGCTCAACAACTGGCTTAAACATAAGGAAGATCGCGCACAGCCGATGTCCGCGTGGACGATCGACTGGTTCTCGAGCGCGGCGATGTTCCCGGGCTGGGCGGAGTACGCCGACGAGGCGTTCCTGTGGCGCGGCCCCGAAACCTACGATCCGCTCGTGGTGTATCAGCCCAGGACGTGGCTGTTGCGAGAAGGCTGGAAGAAGGCTGGCTCGATCTCGTATCGAGACCTTCCGTCGGCGAAGTCGTGACGGTCGTTTGAAGAAGCGACGAGCTCGACCGTCGCGATGGTGGCGGAGCAGTCAGGCGCGCAGTGGAGGGCTGCGAATGGGTCGGCGGTCGACAAGCGCCGCGCCGTGGCCCCTGCACCACGGCTTCCCGTCGAGCATCGTCACGTCCGCGTGTAGAGCGGCTCGTCGTCGGCGAGGCGCAGCCCCGGGACCAGCGCGTCGAGCTCGCCCACGTCGTAGCGGTGCAGCCCGATGACGTGCCAGAACTGGCCCGCAACATCACCGCGCACGCGGTAGCGGCCGTCGGGGCGCGCGGCGACCGTCCCGCCGGCGGTCCCGCACAGGATGGCCAGGCATCGCCCACTCGCGACGTCCCACAGCCGCACCGTGGCGTCCTCGCCGCCACTCGCCACCGTCTGGCCGTCCGGCGAGAACGCCACACTCCAGACACTCCCGCCATGCCCGGCCAGCCGCGCCCGTTCGCGCCCATCCCCCGCGTTCCACAGCCGCACCGTGGCGTCGTCGGCGCCACTGGCCACCGTCTTGCCGTCCGGCGAGAACGCCACGCTCCAGACGCGTCCGCCATGCCCGACCAGCCGCGCACGTTCGCTCCCATTCCCCGCGTTCCACAGCCGCACCGTGTCGTCGTCGCCTCCACTCACCATCGTTGTGCCATCGAGTGAGAACGCCAAGCAGAAGACACGCCCGCGATGCCTGGCGAGCGCCGCCCGTTCGCTGCCATCCCCCGCGTTCCACAGCCGCACCGTGCCATCGTCGCCTCCACTCGCCACCGTCCTGCCGTCCGGCGAGAACCCCACGCACCAGACGCTCCCACCATGCCCGGACAGCTGCCCCCGTTCGCTGCCATCCTCCGCGTTCCACAGCCGCATCGTGCCTTGGTCGCCCCCAACGGCCAGTGTCTTGCCGTCCGGAGAGAACCCCACGCTCAAGACACGCCCGCCATGGCCGACCAGCCGCGCCCGTTCACTCCCATCCTCCGCGTCCCACAACCGCATTGTGTCGTCGGCGGCGCCACTCGCTATCGTCTTGCCGTCCGGAGAGAACGCCACGCTCAAGACGCGCCCGTTATGGCCGGCCAGCCGCGCGCGTTCGCTCCCATCTGCCGCGTTCCACAGCCGCACAATATCGTCGGCGGTGCCACTGGCCACCGTCTTGCCATCCGGAGAGAACGCCACGCTCCAAACGCCTCCGCTATACCCGGTCAGCCGCGCCCATACGCTCCCATCCCCCACACTCCACAGCCGCACCGTGGCGTCGGCGCCGCCACTCGCCACCGTCTTGCCGTCCGGCGAGAACGCCACGCTCCAGATGCTCCCACCACGCCTGACCAGCCGCCCCCGCTCGCTGCCATCCCCCGCATTCCACAGCCGCACCGTGGCGTCGGCGGCGCCACTCACCACCAGCTTGCTGTCCGGAGAGAACGCCACGCTCATGACGCTCCCGCCAACCCCGATCAGACGCGCCCGTTCGCTCCCATCTCCCGCGTTCCACAGCCGCACCGTGCCGTCGTCGGCGCCACTCGCCACCATCGTGCCGTCCGGACAGAACGCGACGCTCATGACGCGCCCGACATGCCCGGCCAGCCGCGCCCGTTCGCTCCCATCTCCCGCGTTCCACAGCCGCACCGTGCCGTCGACACCGCCACTGGCCACCGTCGTGCCGTCCGGAGAGAACGCCACGCTCCTGACGCTCCCACCATGCCCGGCCAGCCGCGCCCGTTCGCGCCCATCCTCCGCGTTCCACAGCCGCACCGTCGCGTCGTCGCCTCCACTGGCCACCGTCCTGCCATCCGGTGAGCACGCGACGCTCATGACGCTTCCACCATGCCCGGCCAGCCGCGCCCGTTCGCGCCCATCCCCCGCGTTCCACAGCCGCACGGTTCCATCGGCGCCGCCACTTGCCACGGTCTTGCCGTCCGGCAGAGAGAACGCCACGCTCAAGATGCTCCTGCCATGCCCATCCAGGGTGCGCACGAGCTGGCCACGCGCGAAGTCCCACAGGCGCACCGTCCCGTCGTCATGGCCACTCGCCAGGACGGTGCCGGCCGGATGGATCGCCACGCGGCACCCACCCCCTATCGTTCGCGCGTACATCGCCTCGACCGGAGAGGGAACCGCGAGCGCTACGCCGACCGCGCTTGGTTCGTCGAGCGCCGCCATGGCCCGAGCACCGATGAAGCTCGCGCCTGTGAGCCGCGCCATGGTCAAGTACGCACCGCCGAGGTGCGCGCGGTGGAAGCGCGCGAACGCGAGGTTGGCCCCCGTCAGGTCGGCGTCCTGCAGGCACGCATCGGTGAAGTCTGCGTACGCGAGCTCGGCTCTTACCAGCGATGCGCCGGTCAGGTCGCGCCCGACCAGGCGCGCGCCGGTGAGATCGGCGCCGTCGAGCATCGCGTAACGCAGGCTCTGCCCCCCGAGATCTTGACCGCGGAGATCCTGATCGCGATGGATCGCCCGCGTGGTCGCCTTGCGGTTCAGCCGCTTGAGCACGTCGCGGGCATTCTCGGCGGCCGCGCCCGTGGTCCCCGTGGTCGGTAACGCGAGGCGAGCCTCGGCCCAACGGGCCAGTGTCTCGTCGCCGAGGCGCTGACGCAAGAGATCGATCATGAACGCGTTGAGCCGTCCGACGTCCAGGTGGGCCAGGGGAAGACGGCCTGCGATCTCGCCCGCCAGGCGATCGGCCACGAGCCACTCCAGGACGGTCTGATGAAGGAACGCGATCCGACCGCGATCGTCTCGGGTCAAGAGTGTCCGCGCGCGTGCCGTGTGGGTGGCCCATTCCGTGTCGTCGTCGCACATCCGTGCGAGCAGGCGACCAGCATGCGCGCCGACCTCCTCGGCCTGGAGGCTCCCTCCGGGATCCCGCCAGAGCTGCAATGCCAGGTTCGTGGCTGCCTCGCGCAGCGCCTCCGCGTTGGGACCAGGCGCTGCACCTGGCGGCCTCAGCCGTTCGGCCTCCGCTGCCAGCCACGCGTCATCGACGACGATCCGGTATAGCGCATCCGAGGTGATCGAATCGCCCAGGCCGGCCGCTTGCACCAGCTTGTCGTCGGGGATGTCGACGAGGAAGCCCAGCATGCGCGGGTTGCAGGCGAGGCCCACCAGATCGTGGACGCACGCGAGGCGCGCGAGGCGCGCCTGTCCGGCGCTGTCGCCGAGCCGCCGGCGGAGGTACACCGCGACGTCCTCACGTTCGAACGGATGGACCTCGAGCACGTGGCGCCTCGGGACGCGCTCGAGCAGGCCGGCGAGCGGCGTCGTGCCGGCGGACGACGGCGTCATCAGGTCGGCAACCTGGCCGCTCGAGAGGAAGTGCTCGGTCCGGCTGCTGACCACGATCCGCGCGCGCTCGACCGCCGCGGCGTAGATCCGCTCGAAGTGCGCCGGGATCGCCGCCGACCGCACCCGCAGCGCCAGCTCGTCGAAGCCGTCGAACAGCAGCGCCAGGCGACCTTCCTCCAGATCTCGGCGGAACGCCCTGGGGTGCCACGGCACCCCGAACCGCGTGAACTGCGTCGCGGCCAGCTCCTCGATCGTGCGCGCCCGCTCGAGATCGCGGAGCTCGATGAGGATCGGCGTGATCGCCTGCTGCCTGCCGAGGCGCCGGGCGACCTCTCGCAGGAGAAACGTCTTACCTACACCGGCCGATCCCAGGACCAGGACGAACGCGCCCTCGCGCTCGAGGAGTCGCGCCGACAGCCAGTCCGCCGCGCGCTCGATCCGTTCGCGGGACCCGTGGAGCGGGCTCCACAGCGTCATTCTCTGCTCGAGGTAGTACTCCGAGGGATACTTGCGATCCCTGGCGAGCCGTTCGCGCAACTTCTCACGGTAGCCGACGGTGTCCAGCACGCGCTGGTAGTCGATCATCCGCTCGAGGTCGACGCCACGGGCCTGGGCCGCCGCACGCAGCGCGGGATCGATCGCAGCGGTCGCGGCGACCACGAGCCTCGACACCGCTTGCCCGCGACCGCGGAACGGATCGTGGACGTCGGCGATCCAGCGGTCGAGGACCTCGGCCGTGAGGTCGCCCTGGTAGGCGCCGAGCAGCCCGATGCCGCGCTCGCGGTCATGCACCTTGGCGTAGTCGCCCCATGGCCCGCGATGGCGCACGCGGGTGACCTCGGCGATCTTGCCCTCGCCGCCGATCCGGCACCACCCCATCACGTCGTCGAGCAGACCGCCGTCACGGCCACGGTGGCCGCTCCTCACCCCCTCGGACTCGTCTTCGTCCGTGTCGGTGGCGACTGGCTCGCTGGGGCCTGATCCATGCCCTGAGCCATGCAGCGAGGACGTCGGTGACGGAAACGTCGCGTCGGCGTGCGACCAGGATCGAGGGAACGCGTACCACCAGCAGTCACCGTTCCGCGAGACCCGCGTATCGCCGATCCAGCGCTTGCGCGCGTAGGTGTACTCGCGCGCGGCGCACCACAGCCCGCCACGCGTGAGCCGCACGAGGTGGTACTGATTGGGCGTCTCGCCGGGCTGGTCCGGCGATGGCCCAGGTCGTTGATCGCGCCTCACCGCGGCACTCCCGGTCGAGATCACCGGCAGCGAGGGCCCGAGCATCTCGAGCCGCCCCTGGTGCGTATGACCGTGCAGCAGCACGTGCAGGCGGTCACCGAGGATCTCGCGCAGATCGTCGGCGTCCTTCAGGTTCTCGTCATCGACGGCAGCGCCCCGCACCGCGTTGTGATGGACGACGCCCACCCGCAACCAGCCCTTGCGCTCGTACTCCGCGAGCCTGTCGCCGAACCACCGGAGCTGGGCCTCGCCGACGAAGCCGTGGTGATCGGCGTCGCGATGGCTCTCGTGGATCGTCGAGTTGAGCCCCGCCACCACGACCTGGAGCGATGGGATCTCGAACAGCGTCCACGGCTCGAGCTCCGTGAAGCGATAGCGATCGACGTCGCGATAGAGCCGGCTGAGTAGCCCGACATACGGCTCCCACTTCGGCCAGTAGGGCGGCTTGGGCTCGACGCGCTTGCCCCGGCAGCTCAGGAAGTACGACTCGCACAGGTCGCGGTTGATGTCGTGGTTGCCGGGGATGACCAGCAGCCGGTCGGGCTCGAGCCCGAGATGCGACAGCAGGCCTTCGCCGAACCCCGCCACCTGCTCGAGCTCATCCTCCATCCCCCATTCCGCGAGGTCGCCGGTCAGCGCCACAAGGTCAGGCGTCAGGCCGTTCTCGCGCGCCAGCAGATCGAGGTCATCGCAGAGCCGCCGCAGCAGTGTATCGAAGCCACCGCTCGCGTCCGCGAAGCGATGGTGCTTGCCGAACTGCATGTCAGACACGTGCAGGATCGTGACGGCCGGCTCGTCGTCCGAGAACCGTGGCGGCTCGGGCGGAGCTCCCGGGTCAGCCACGGATCGCGGTCCGCCCCGGCGCATGTCGCCTCGATCGATCCGGATCGCACCCCACCGTCCATCACGCTACCATGGGCGTCATCTCTCCGGCGTGTCCGGCGTCGTGGCTCGATCACCGGGGACGGTCCGGGCGCCTTCGAAGCGGCCTTGCTCCCATTTTGGGAGCATGCTAACTTGGCCTGAACCAGGTGCGGATCATTGCACGCAGGACCCTCATCCACGCATGGACAAAGCACCGTGACGCAGAGCACCCGCTGAGAGCCTGGTACAAGGAAGCCGAAGCCGCCCGATGGACCAGCCCCGAGGCTCTGCGAGTTATGTACCCGGCCGCGAGTATCGTCGGTGATGAGCGGGTCGTGTTCAACATCAGAGGCAACAACTACAGACTCGTTGTCGCAATCAACTACTCCGCAGGGATCGTCTTCATCAAGTTCTTCGGAACCCATGCCGAGTACGACAAGATCGACGTAAGAAAGGTGCAACCTTGATGATCAAGCCCATCCGGACCGAACGAGATCACGCGGAAGCGCTGGCTCGGATCGACGAGATCTTCTCCGCGAAGCCAGGAACATCCGAGTTCGACGAGCTGGACGTGCTCGCGACCCTCGTCGACGCGTACGAGAAGGTCCATCACCCGATCGATCCACCCTCGCCGATCGAAGCGATCAAGTTTCGCATGGATCAACGGCACTTCACTCGTGCGGAGCTCACTCAGCTGCTCGGAGGAAGCGCCAAGGTCACCGAGGTCCTCAGAAAGCGGCGCGCGTTGTCCAAGGTCATGATCGTGCGGCTCCATCGCACGTTTGCGATCCCGTACGAATCGTTGCTGAGCGACATCGAACGGACCCAGAAGACGCCGAAGCGTCGGACGGCATCCAAGGCCAAACAGCCTCCTCGGCTGCGCGTCGCGAGCTAGTATGAGCTAGTATGAGCTAGTATGAGCTAGTCTAGAGCTAGTCTCTCGTCGCAGTGGATCTGACCGGTTGCGCTGCGGAGGCCCGACGTCAACGCGCAGCGTAGCGCCGCGGGGTGGGTCAGGGCGCGAGATAGATTGCACGGCCGGGTGGTGGAGCGCCGGCCGGTCGTGGAGATGGCACCGCCCTCCATGCTCGA
>Ga0137459_1000013_pt1 | contig 51561 bp, 36 predicted proteins | sample EasRivERMGT700_2_FD_104908 | JGI IMG/M metagenome (GOLD analysis project Ga0137459, IMG submission 104908) | Soil microbial communities from meander-bound floodplain in the East River, Colorado, USA - East River MetaG ERMGT700_2 | ecosystem: Environmental > Terrestrial > Soil > Floodplain ...
CAGCTCGCGGTGCAGAACCCGTTCACGAAGAACCCGGTCACGCTCGTGTCCGCCCGGTTCGTCCCGGCAAAGTTCGTGAAGAGACCGCAGTCGAGGAGCGAGTAGTTCGGGCTAGGGAACAGCTGGACCGCGAAGTTGATGTCGGCATTGTTTCCGAACGTCTGATACGTCGGGCGGGTCAGGAAGAACGAGTCTGCCTCGGTCCACTTCTGGAAGCCGTCCGCGAGCTTGGTCGCGGTGATCGGACCCACCCGGAACTGATTCTGAATGAAGACCTGGTTGACCGAGGCGACATCGCCCGAAAAACTGTTCCTCCCGAAGAAGTCGTCGGTCTCGATATACTCGACGAGCGGGATACCGCCGTTGGCCGAGGTCATGCCGGTCGCGACCACCGCCGCGGGGGGGACCGGGAGCACCGGCGAGATGACGTTGATCCTGGTTCCACAGGCGCGGGCCCACTCCAGACGCAGCTTGGCCGTCGGGATATCGATTGCATCGGCCGCGCAACGGACAGTCAGGATAGGGGTTGCCTGCGCCGGAGTCGACTGGAGGAACATTCCTGCTCCCGCTGCGGCGAGAGAGGCGAGCGTGGCTTTGGCTGTAAACTTCATAGATTCTTGTCCTTTTGAATGATCGTAACGCCTGGCGCATAGCGCATGGCGAGGTGCACCATGGCCATCTTAACTACAAGCTTGCTGTAATTGCAATTTGACAGAGACAAATATTTACAGCCAGAGAGGAATCTCACAGAGGCCTCACCAACACACACCCAGCCAACACACACCATCAAGTACTTAGGCATCCGGAGCCCCGGAGCGCTCCGCCCCGGAGCGTACTGAGCCGCTTCAGGCGAAACAAACTGGAGTTGAGTCACCCGCGGGCCATGGCGAGTGAGGTGTCTGAGCCGCAAGACAACACACAGACACGAGACAGTGTCAGTGGCTCCGGTGCGCGGTCGGCGCGCGGAGATGAAGAGGCGTCCGTGGCGTTGCGGCCCTCCGCCACGCAAGCACGTGGGGCGAGACCACGAACGTGATCGGCGGCACGCGATCCGGCACGCGATCGCTGAAGATCACTGCCAAAGGTGATGCGCCAGCGCCGCTGATCGAATCGGGAGCAGCTTACCGGCCCATCAGGTGCTTCTCGAAGAACGCGATCGTGTGGCCGATCGCGAGCACGATGTTGCCGCGCTTGGTGGCGCCGTGGCCCTCATCGGGGAACAGGATCAGCCCGCCGGGGACCTTGCGCTGCGCGAGCTGCTTGTAGATCTGCAGGCTCTCGCCGACCGGGACGCGCGGATCGTTGACGCCCTGGATCAGCATCAGCGGCGCCTTGATCCTGGCGACGTGCGTGCTCGGCGAGAGCTGGACGAGCGCCTCCTTGTCCTTGACCGGATCGCCGTACTCCGAGATCCGGAGGATCCGGCGGTACGGCGAGGTGTTGGTGAGGAATGTGACGAGGTTCGAGATCCCGACCTGCTCGGCGCCGGCGTCGTACGCCCCGGCGAAGTAGGTCATCGCCATGAGGACCGAGTAGCCGCCGTAGCTGCCACCGGTGACGCCGATCTTCGGGGGCTTGCCGTCCTTGGCCCAGCTCGCGCGGATGAACTTCGCGGCATCCTCGATGTCGGTGATCACGTGGAGGCGCCGGGGACCGTCGTCGGCGTGCAGCCATGCCTTGCCGTAGCCGGTCGAGCCGCGCACGTTGGGCTGGACGAACGTGAAGCCCGCGTCGACGAACATCTGCGCGGAGGCCGAGAACCCGGGCCGCGCCTGGCCCTCGGGTCCGCCGTGAAAGTCGACGACCACCGGGCACGGGCCATCGCACTTCGCGGGCCGCCGCACGAACATCGGGATACGGGTCCCGTCGCGCGCCGGGTACGACTCGAGCGTCGCCTTGGCGAACGTCCGCGGATCGAGCTCCGGCGTGGTCGGCACGCGCCAGGTGGTGACCTTCCTGGTCTGCCAGTCGTAGGTCACGGTCTGCGGCGGGAGCGTCGAGCCGTCCATGGAGATCTCGGCGAACCGGCCGTTCCTCGACACGCCGGCGAGCGAGACGTTCTCCGCGTCGGGCAGCTTCGGCAAGCCGAGCGGCTTGTACGTCTTCGCGTCGACCACCGCGAGCTTCAGGTAGCCGTCCTCGTTGACCCGGTAGTAGATCCGGGCGCGCGTCTGGTCGATCGTGAACGCCTCGACGTCATGCTTGATGTCGCCGCTGATCGGCGTGAGCTTGCCTGCCTCGAGCGAATACAGCCGCTGGTAATCACCGAGCTTGTTGGTCCGCACCAGGATCTGGCCCGGCCTGGCGCCGTACGCGACCGCGTACTCCTCGACCTCGCCTTGCCCGAGGATCGGGGTCAGCTTGCGGGCCTTGAGGTCGTACTCGTAGATCTCCTGTTGCGCGCTGCCGAGGTCCTTGACCAGGAGCCAGCTGGCGTCGCCCCGGTGATCGGCGATCTGCCACAGGCCCTTGTCCTCGAACACAGTCTCGCGCTTGTCGCCGGCGATGTCGTAGCGATAGATCGCGTACGACGCGGGATCTTTGTCATTCGCCCGCAGGTAGAGCGACTTCGAGTCATCACTGATGTACTGCAACGCGGTCTGCACCTTCGGGGTGTGCTGGACGACCTTGAGCGGCCCGCCATCGGGCGACAGCAGGTAGACGCCCGCGTTCTCCTGACCGCCGACATCGCGGGACACGACGACGAACGAATCGTCCGGGGCGATCGCGACGGTCTCGGTGCGATCTTCGCCGCCGGTCAGCTGGATCGGGAACCTCATCGGGCCGTCTTGCCGCCAGATCTGCACCGTCCCGGTGGTCCGCGCCGCGAAGATCTGGCGGTCGCCCTTGGACGTGATCAGGCCGCCGCCCGCGCCGCGCACGTCGAGCATGGTCTGGATCTTGCGCGATACCCGGTCGGGGAGCGCCGGCGCGGCGTACTTCGCGATGTCCTGTGGCGACAGGCTCTCTGCGCCGAGGCCGGAGTAGCCACCTGCGCCGGGCGGCAGCTTCGGCGTATCCGCGAGCGCCACGGTTGCGACCAAACAGATCGGGAGTGTGATCCAGCGTGTCATGGGCGGGCAACGTAGCCCTGACGATCAAGTGCTACCAGCGGATTACGCGCCTCGCTCCATGTCGCACCTGTCGCAGCGCGCGGTCTAGTCACGCCAGGCAAGCTTGGCAGGCAATATCGGCAGGCAACACATGCAGTGTTGCACCGACCCTACGTCGGATCGCTCACGAAGTCCGCCGAGCCGTGCATCCAGCTGACGGTGAGCGAGCCCGGGACCGGGCCGCCGCCGCATTGCCGGCCACCGCCGCGTCACCGGACCTGGGGGCGTCCGGGGTGGCGCCGCCCGGCGTCATGCCGGTGCAGCCGCACAGGCCCAGGGTCACGAGCAGCGCGGCGTGCACGCAAGCACCTGTGAGGGCGGAGGTCGTACGCTCGAGCATGCAACATCATACGCGAGCGCCGGCGCTCACGTACACGCGAGGGGCCGGCGCTCGGTGGGTCGGGAGGAGGCCGCTCAGCTCGTGGTCCCCGCGAGGCCGGGCGCGATCCTGGAGGCCGAAGAGTGTCAGCGCTGTATTTGTACGACGCCGGTGTGCCTTCGACCCAGGTGTGATCCGGTGGTCATCGCTACGTTGCGACAGGCCGTGATCGTGCGGCGGCGCGGGATTACCTCGTTACAAGACACCCGTGTGATCTCGTATGCACGACTACCGAGTGATCTTCGACATGGTCAATCATGAATACAGAGATCCGCTTTAGCGGAAGACAACAGCCCGGCGAACAACGTATATAGGCCGCATGTCGAAGGTACACATGTCGAGATTTTGCCTCGCGCTGGCACTGACCATCGCACCCGCGATTCCGTCCTGCAGCATGGCGGGCGCGCCCGACGGGACATCGCGCGACGACGGCGACGCGCCGGACGTCCAGATCGAGAGCGGGACGACATCGACGTTCACCAAGACACGCTATCCGATCGTGCTCGCGCACGGGCTGTCGGGCTTCCGCCAGCTGTTCGGCGTGGTCGACTACACCGCCGCGCGCACCGCCGCGCTCGGCGCCGACGCCGCCGCCCGGCTCGCCGAGCTCGACCGCGCCCACGCCGCGTGGGACGCCAAGCTCGCGCGGTTCCGCGGCGAGCGCGCCGCCGTGCTCGCCGACCCCCGGCTCGACGACGCCGAGCGCGGCCGCCGGATCGACGACCTGCTCGCGCGCTCGTTCACCGCGGCCGCGCGGATCCGCGTCGAGGCGCTCGATCACATGGCGCCGGCCCCCGGCGCTCGCTGACCGCGCGCCGAACCGATCGGCCGGCCCGGAGCCGCCCCCCGAGCCGGACAGGGCCGTACCGTTCGACGATCGCGCAAGATTTGTTAGAGTGAACGGCGCAATGGCAAACAAGCTCAAGGTGGGCGTCCTCGGCGCCACCGGCATGGTCGGGCAGCGGTTCGTCGCGCTGCTCGACGCGCACCCGTGGTTCGACGTCACCGCGGTCGCGGCGAGCCCGGCGTCGGCCGGCAAGTCGTACGCCGACGCGGTCGCCGGGCGCTGGACCCTGTTGACCGCGATCCCGGCCGCCACGGCCAGGCTCACCGTCGGCGACGCCGCCGACATCGCCGCGGTCGCCGGCCGGGTCGACTTCGTGTTCTGCGCGGTCGACATGGCCAAGGCCGCGACCGCCAAGCTCGAGGAAGACTACGCGCGCGCCGAGACGCCGGTGATCTCGAACAACTCGGCGCATCGCTGGACGCCCGACGTGCCGATGATGCTGCCCGAGATCAACTCCGACCACGCCGGGATCATCGCGGCGCAGCGCCGGCGGCTCGGCGCGACGCGCGGGTTCATCGCGGTGAAGCCGAACTGCTCGATCCAGAGCTACGTCCCGGCGATCCACCCGCTGCTCGGCTTCGGGCCCACCAGGATCGCGGTCTGCACGTACCAGGCGATCTCGGGCGCCGGCAAGACGTTCCAGACCTGGCCCGAGATGATCGACAACGTGATCCCGTTCATCCCGGGCGAGGAAGAGAAGTCCGAGACCGAGCCGCTGAAGATCTGGGGCACGATCGCGGGCGACAAGATCCAGACGGCGACCGCGCCGCTGATCAGCGCGCAGTGCCTGCGCGTGCCGGTCACCGACGGCCACATGGCCGCGGTGTCGGTCGCGTTCGAGCGCAAGCCGTCGAAGGAGCAGATCCTGTCGGCGTGGAAGGAGTACGCCGGCAAGCCGCAGCAGCTCGGCCTGCCCAGCGCGCCCGCGCCGTTCCTCCACTACTTCGAGGACGACTCGCGGCCGCAGACCCGGCTCGACCGCGACGCCGGCAACGGCCAGGCCATCACGCTCGGCCGCCTGCGCCCCGATCCGATCTTCGACTGGCGCTTCGTCGCGCTGTCGCACAACACCGTGCGCGGCGCGGCCGGCGGCGCGGTGCTGACCGCCGAGCTCCTGACCAGCGACGGCTACCTCACGGCCAGGTGAGCGCGGGTAGTCCGAACTGGACCGGGTTCTCGATCGTTCTCCGGACCAGATCCACGTCGGCGATAGTCGTGAATCGATGTCCGCGTGCTTCCTGGCCCAGTGGTAGAGCGGTGCGACTCGCCGCCCCGTGAGCAGCGCCAGCAGATCTCCCGAGAGATATCGAGCATGAGACACCTCGGCGGCGACGAGCGGACCGCCCTACGCCACGCCCGCGGCCAGGCGCACTTGCTGGACCAGCGGCTGGAGATCCTCGTTGTGCCACCACTCCACGATGCGGTCGCCGTCGAAGGCGACCGAGACCATGGGAGGATCGCGGCATCGTTGACCGCGGTCACGCGCAACGCGGCGTTCGAGGCGTCCACAACCGTGGATGTCACGGCCCCGTGGAGCCGCCCAGCGGGCCGGGCCCGGTGATCATCGACGACGCGCAGCGACGCCCCGGGCCGTCGCACGCGGCGCCAGGGAGATCGCGAACACGCTTGCTGGCGACGCGGGCGTGTGCCTCTCGCTCGTCCGTTAACCGCCGTATCACGACTGAAGCGCTGTGCCATCTCCACGACCTGCCGACGATCCACCACCCGGCCGTGCAATCTATCTCGCTCGAGACCCAGCCCGTCGTCGCTGCGCTACGCGTTGACGCGGCCGGGGCGGCGACGTTCACGTTCGGCGAGAAGCAGGATCGCTATCTCGGGTTCATCTCGCTGCGTCCTGGCTGCCCGCACGCTCCGGTGCGCCGCCTTCGTCCGGGGCTTGCGCTGGTGACCGCGGTCGCGCGATCTCGGAGACCGTCGAAGCTGCCTGGCTGGCGCTCACGACCCGGATCAGCCGGTCGTCGGCCTCGATCACCGGGTCGCCGGGGCGCGCGACGATCACCACCGGGATCCGGATATCGAGGTCGCGCAACCCTGCGGCGATCGTCGTCCCGGAGCAGCCGCGTAACACCGCATCCACGACCAGCAAGCCAGGCTGGAGCGTCGGCTGGTTACCCTCGATGAGATCGGCCAGCGCCCCGAGCAGGTGAAAGCCGGTGCGATATTCGATCACCGCGGCCCCCTGGCCGCGCAGGGCATCGGCGATCGCGGCGCGGTACGCGGGATCGTCCACGGCGATGTACACGACCGGGCGATCCTGCGTGGACGTGGGCATCTGATTGTCCATGTGGCATCTCCTTGCTTGCAAGTGCTCCGATCGACCATCGCGCCATCCACGACATTCCCGATGCTCGCGCGGAGGTACGCATGGGGCGCTGATGATCTTCTGCGAGGATCGATGATTTTGGCGAACGGAGAGCGCGCTGGGGCTGCTCACCTGTACGGATGAGCCTGGGGCCGCGCGGACGCTCCCCCTCCCCATAACTCCGGACCCTCGAACCGCAAGCCGCCGAGCTCGCGAGCCCACCCGGTGCAGGCGGGCACCAGGCGGCTCGCGATCGTGTCCTCGGGCGTCGCGCCGCACCCTACCGACGCCAGATCGAGCACGCTGCTTCGTCACGGCCCGGCGCTCGCTCGCCGCCGGCATCCACCAGGTGCGGCCATGGCAATGGCGGCATCGCACCCGCGTGATCGCGGCGCTCGCGGCGTTGACCACCCTCACCGTCCACGGTGACCGCGGCGTCTGTCCCGCAGCGGCGGCCGCCGAGCCTGGCCGTGCTTCGACGCGTCAAGCACACCTCGCTGTACCTCGCCGGGGTCAGGTGCGTGATGGACCGCGGCTCGACCGCCGTGATGCCTGCAGGTGCGTCCCACGTGGGACGTTACCCGACTGGCGTGATCTGCCCCGTTCGGCTCGATGGCGCCGGGCGGGGGCTGTTCTCGTGGGCGAACGAGGCGCGTAACCTGGGCTACGGCATGCCGTCGCCTGACGGCGAGCACGTCGCGATCGTCGAGGCAGACCAGGTGACCGAGCTCTCGACCGGCGGCTATTCGGTGAGCCCCGTCGCGATCTCGCCGGACGGTCGCCGGATCGCCGGCTGCGTCAGTGATCGCACGGTGCGGCTGTGGGACGCCGCGTCCGGAAAGGTGACCGACATCCTGCGCGGCCACACCGACCTCGTGATGGAGGTCGCGTTCTCGCCCGATGGCAACGAGCTGGCGTCCGCGAGCTACGACAGGTGATCTCCGGGGGAGGAGTAATTCGCGTCCCCGCCAACGCGACGCGCAGCGACGCGGGCTGGGTCACCGGCGCGAATGAATACCACCGAGGCTCGTGCTTGCACGCCGGGTGGGTGATACGTCGGTGTCAGGGGCGCGCCCGGGAGGTATTCGATCTGAGCGCCGGGACCCAGACCCGCGTCGCCAGCGAGCGTGTCCGCGATCTCCCCAGCGTCGCGCTCCCCGATGGGCCCATATCACATGCCATGCAACCATCGCAGCCGCGCGCAGCCAGCGATCTGGTCGCGGAGCAACCCCATCGCGCGGGACGCGAGGGCGGTGCATTGATCCTGTGGCGAGCACAAAGCAGCAATCGCTGTCGCCAGGCCCGCGATGTCGCAGATGTGGTGTGTAGCGCGGTGCAAAGATCGTTGTGCCGTGGCAAGAACGTCGCGATGCCGCTGGTATACCTGCCGGATCCGAACGGATTGTTCCTGTGGGGAGACCACGCCGCGCCGCGCGCGTTGCCGTCGCTCGCCGCCGGCGGCGCAGCAAGCCGCGCCGAGCTGGTGACGCCGGACGGGCGGCGGACCGTCGAGGGGCTCGCGTTGCCGCTGTTCGACACGATGGTCAAGCTCGCGGTCGTCCCGGCGGCGAGCCTCGAGGCGCTCCCGGGGTCGGTGGCCACCTGGGTCGTCGCGAGCAAGCTCGCCATCGAGCTGGTCTCGCGCGAACGTGTGGTGCCGACGATCGCGCGCAGCGGCGGGCGCATCGAGGCGCGCTGGGCCGCGGCGCTGTCGGCGAGTGAAGACGCGGCGAACGTGGCGGCGCTCGCCCGGAGCATGCCGCCGGCGGCCCACGCGGTGCCGGTCTCGCCGGGGACGCTGGACGTCTGGGCGCCCGAGGCGCTGCTGCGGGCGTACCTCGATGCCGTGGTCGATGCGCTGGTGCGCACGGCCAGGGGCGGCCCGGCGCTGCCGGCGGGTGCACGCGCCGGCGGCGGTCGAGCCGGCAAGCCTGCGCCGCCGACACCATGGGAGCAGCGCTGGCAAAGGGCGCTGGCAGGGCCCGAGCGCGGCTTCGCGGCCGAGGGGTTCGCGGAGCGCGCTGTCCTCGAGGATCTCGAGCGCTGGAGCGAGCCGGCGCTCGGCACGCGCGACCGCCTGCGCGCGTGCTTCCGGCTCGAGCTGCCCGAGGTGGATCGCGAGCCGTTCGTGCTGCGCTTCCTGTTGCAGTCGCCCGACGATCCGAGCCTCCTGGTCGCGGCGTCGGAGGTGTGGGCGACCAAGGGCCGCAGCCTCGAGAGGCTCGGCCGCGCGTTCCGCGATCCGCAGGAGTCGTTGCTCGAGGCGCTCGGTCGCGCCGCGCGGCTGTTCGCGCCGATCGAGCGCGCGCTCGGCGAGTCGAGGCCCGAGGCGCTCGCGCTCGATCCGGCGACGGCGTGGAGCTTCCTCGGCGACGGCGCGGCGGCGCTCGCCGAGGCGGGGTTCGGCGTGATCGTGCCCGGCGAGCTGACCGCGTCGGGGCAACGCCGGCTGCGCCTGCGCATGCGGGTGGGCGGCAAGGCGACCGCCGTGGCGGGCGTGGTCGCGGGCGCGGCCGGGCTCGCGCTGGACGAGCTGCTCGCCGTCGACTGGGACGCCGTGCTCGGCGACGACGCGCTGACGGCGCGCGAGCTCGTGGCGCTGGCCAGGCAGAAGGCGCCGCTGGTCCGCTACCGCGGCGCGTGGATCGCGATCGATCCCGGCGAGCTCGCCGAGATCCAGCGCCGCATCGCCGGTGGCCCGGGGCGCATGACCGTGCGCGAGGCCGTGCAGGCCGCGCTCGCCGGCGAGACGCGCCAGGGCGCGGTGTCGACCACCGTGATCGCGACCGGCGGCCTCGCGGCGATGCTGGACCGGCTGCGCGACAGCGCGTCGGCCGACGTGGCGGTCCCCGCCGAGCTGCGCGCGACGTTGCGGCCGTACCAGGAGCGCGGCCTCGCCTGGCTGTCGACGATGGGCTCGCTCGGGCTCGGCGCGTGCCTCGCCGACGACATGGGCCTGGGCAAGACCATGCAGCTCCTGGCGTTCTTGCTCCGGCGCGCGGCGGAGCTGCCGGGCGACCGGCGGCCGACCTTGCTCGTCGCGCCGACGTCGGTGGTGGGAAACTGGGAGCGCGAGGTCGCGCGGTTCGCGCCGTCCCTGGCGATCACGCCGCACTACGGAGCCGGCCGCGCGCGCGAGCTCGGCGGGTTTCCGGACCGGCCCGGCGCGCTGGTGGTGACCACGTACGGGCTGCTCCGCCGCGACGTCGAGCTGCTCTCCGGGGTCGCGTGGTCCGCCGTCGTGCTCGACGAGGCGCAGAACATCAAGAACGCCGCGTCGACGACCGCGCGCGCCGCGCGGAGGCTGCGCGCGAGCCATCGCTTCGCGCTCACCGGGACGCCGGTGGAGAACCGCCTGGCCGAGCTGTGGTCGATCCTCGAGTTCGCCAACCCGGGGCTACTCGGTCCGCTCGCGGCGTTCCGGCGAGACTTCGCGATCCCGATCGAGCGCTACGGCAACGCGCAGGCCGCCGAGCGGCTGCGCCGGATCGTGAGCCCGTTCCTGCTGCGCCGCCTGAAGAGCGACCCCGCGATCATCGATGACCTCCCCGCCAAGCACGAGATGAAGGTGATCTGCACGCTCACCCGCGAGCAGGCGACGCTCTACCAGGCCGTCGTCGACGAGGAGCTGCGGCGCATCGCAGACACCGACGGGATCGAGCGACGCGGCCGCGTGCTCGCGCTGCTCCTGTACCTGAAGCAGATCTGCAATCACCCGGCGCAGTACCTGTCCGACGCCGGGCCGCTCGCGAGGCGCTCGGGCAAGCTCGCCCGGATCACCGAGATGCTCGAGGAGGCCGTCGCCGCGGGCGACAAGGCGCTGGTGTTCACGCAGTTCCGCGAGATGGGCGACCGGCTGGTGGCGCACCTCGCGCCCGGCCTCGGCTGCGAGGTCAGCTTCCTGCACGGCGGGACTCCGAGGAAGGCGCGCGACGAGATGGTCCGCCGGTTCCAGGACGAGCCGCATGGGCCGCGGGTGTTCGTGCTGTCGGTCAAGGCCGGCGGCACGGGCCTCAACCTCACCGCCGCGAGCCACGTGTTTCACTACGACCGGTGGTGGAACCCCGCCGTCGAGGATCAGGCGACCGATCGGGCGTACCGCATCGGACAGCGGCGCGCCGTCCAGGTCCACAAGCTGGTGTGCGCCGGGACGGTCGAGGACAAGATCGACCAGCTGCTCGAGAACAAGCGCGCGATCGCCGCGAAGGTGATCGGCAGCGGCGAGCGGTGGATCACCGAGCTGGGCGATCGCGAGCTCCGCGATCTGTTCGCGCTCTCGGGAGATGCCCGCATCGGCGACGACGAGAGCGACACCGATGGCGACGATCGCGACGTCGTCGTCGCGGCCACGGCGTCGCCCCGCAAGCACGCGCAGCCCGCGCGAGGTGCCCCACGGGCGCAGCGTGCCCGGCCCGGAGAGGTCCGGCCATGAGCCGCCGGGGTAACTTCCACCCGTTCTGGCACGACGCGCCGGACAAGAAGCCGCCGCCCGCGCACGGCATCAAGATGAAGCACGCCGGCACCACCTGGTGGGGCCAGCGCTGGATCGCGGCGCTCCAGCTCGTGCTGCGCGGCGACGCGGGGCGGCTCGCCCGGGGCCGGACATACGCCCGCGCCGGCCGCACCCACGATCTGGTGGTGAGCGGCGGTACGGTGACCGCCAAGGTGACGGGCTCGCGGTCCACGCCGTACCGGATCACGATCGAGCTCGCCCAGCTCCCGGCGTCCGCCTGGACCAAGGCGATCGCGGGCATGGCTGCGCAGGCGCAGTTCTCGGCCGCGCTGCTCGCGGGCCAGATGCCGCAGCAGATCGCCGATGTGTTCCGCGACGCGGGCACGGACCTGTTCCCCGGCAAGCGCGCCGACCTCGTGACGAGCTGTACGTGCCCGGACTGGGGCGATCCGTGCAAGCACGTCGCGGCCACGCACTACGTGCTCGGGGAAGCGCTCGATCGCGATCCGTTCTTGTTGTTCGAGCTGCGCGGCCGCACGAAGCCACAGGTCCTCGACGCGCTGCGTGCGGCGCGCGCCGGGGAAGCGCCCGCGACGCCACGCGGCCGCCGAGCCACGAAGCCAGCCGATCGGCGATCCGCGAACCGGCCCGCGGGCGAGGCCGCGAACGCCGCGGCGCTGGCCGTGCCCTTGGTTCCCAAGGTGACGCTCGGCAAGCTCGCGGCCGCCGACTACGATCGGCCGCGCGAGGCCCTGCCCGCCATGCAGCTGTCGTTCGACGAGCCCGGGACGCACGGCGCGGTGCTCGTCCAGCTCGGCGCACCGGCCACCTGGAGCGGCGCTGGCTCGCCGGCGGAGCTGCTGGCGCCGCTGGTCCGCGCGGCCGCGGCACGTGCGCGCAGCATCGCGATGGCCGAGCCCGAGAGCGACATCGACACCACAGCCGGCGCCGTCCCACCACCACGGACCCGGCACGGCACGGCGCGGCGCCCAGCCGCGAAGCCGACCCGAGCGCTCTAAGGACCGGTGCGGCGATCCGCGTCGACCGCGGCCTGGAACGAGGCCGCGTCGGGAAACACGAAGATCTCGCCGTCGCGCTGCTCGAAGGCGTAGACAGTGTCGCCATCGCCCGGCGCACCCAGCGAGGCGTAGCAGATGGCTGCCTGGCGGCGCCAGAGATCGGGGACGATCTGCGCGCGCCGCTTGTCGGTGAGGTATCCGGCCTCGAGCGCCCGGACGTTGAACGCGGCGTTGCCGCGCGCATCGCTGACCGCGGGGGCGCAGACCCAGTACTCGTTGCGAAAGCCGAAGTCGGGCATCGGATCCACCGCGAGCGCGCGGACCGCGTTGCCCTCCGCGTCGCGCTTGATGAGGTAGCGCACGGCGTCGTCGGGGCCGCCCAGCGTCGTGTAGCGCAGGCGATAGCTCGTGTACGTGAAGATCTTGCCGCCCTCGGCTCGATCGACGTCCTTGATCCGATCGATCCGCACACGGTTCACGGGATAGTTCCAGACTGCCAATCCCGACGAGGTATCGAATACGAACGGGAGTCCCATGTTCTTGGTGACGAAGTCGTGGATGTCGATCACGCTGTCGTACTCGCTCTCCTGCTGGGCCATCGCGCGCGCGACCGGGATCGCTTCGTCCCGGTGCGCCTCGTGCCGGCGCCCATCGGCGGCGACGTCGACGATCGCGCGGTAGTAGCGAGCCTGCGCGGCGTTGTACCAGTGCTCCGCGAGCGTTCCGCCGCGTTGCTCGACGCGCACGATCTCCTCGGCGATCTTCACCCACGCATCCTTGGCGGGGTTCAGCTCGACGGTCACCTTGTTCTCGTGGCGCTCGCCCGAGCCATCGAAGGTGATGTACCTGGCGATGAACGTCAAGCGACGCCCCAGGCAGTCGATCGTGATCTCGTGATCGTCGCTGACCTCGGCGGCGATCCAGTCGGAGTTGGGATCGAACGTTCCGTCGTCGTTCGGAAGATCACGGCGGAACCGCTCCGCGGGGCTGTCGTACTGCTCGCTCGGCTCCGACTTGTGCCAGAGCTGGGTCACCTCGGCATCGATCCTGACGCGACGCGCCCCCGGGCGGACGAGCTCGAGCAGGAACCAGTGGCCGCCCGCGTTACGGCTGCCGACGAACTGGGTCGACTCGACCTGCGTCTCGCGCATGGCGAACGAGTTCCTTGTCGCGTAACCCGACTCGTGATCCGCGGTGAGCGCGCCGAACAGGTCCCAGACGTCGTTCGCGGTGAACGATTGCATCGCCTGTGCCGCCGGGATCCCGCGCCCCGACCGGTACAGCGTGACCGCTCGCTTCGGATCCACGCCCATCGCGTCGAGCGGCGCCTGATTGTGACAATGGCCCCACCAGTCGACCTCGATCGGCGCGATCTCGACTCCACCGTTGCCGTTCCAATCCCCCGGGATCCTGGCACGCGCGGTCTCCCCGGCCGTGAGCGGACGGAGCCCGAGCTCGCTGCTGTCGATCCTGCGAGCCTGGACATGGCGCTGGAGCGCGTCGGGGATCTTCGCCCTCCCCGGATCGAACCGGAGGGTCCCCGCCGCGTCGGTGTCGCGATAGACGTGAGCCCCGGCGTGGTGCTCGAGCCCGGCGGGCAGACCGCTCGACGCGACCGACAGCACCTCGTAGATCGGCGCGGTCGAGTAGCTCCCGTGAGCGAGCGAGACACGGTGCCCGCTGGTCGTCGAGAACTGCAAGCGATGCACCAGCGCGCCGCCGATCGAGGCTTCGAGGTCCTTCTCGTCGATCCGGCGCTGGTACGCGAACACCGTCTTGTGATCGTAGATGTCCTCGAGCCGGTTCTTGATCGAGAAGTATTCGTCGGTTCCGGGCGCGGTCTGGCGCAAGAGCTTCTCGATCGCCCACCGGAAGTTGCGCCAGTACGGCCAGTAGTTCGTGTGCGATCCGGTCTCCATGTCGTAGTCGCGATCGCACACCAGGCGCTCCTGCTCGGCGGCGAGCACGGCGGCGACGCGCGCGCGCTCCGCGGCCGGGAGGGCCAGCCCGGATGCGGCGCCGGCGAGGGCCTCGAACCACGTGTGGCGGCGCGTCTCCTGGATGCGGTAGCGCTCGTTGTTGTACTTCGTCGCGACCCCGCTGGCATCGAGGTACGCGCGCTGCTTGGCCGCCACGTCGCGCACGAACGAGACGAGCTTGGCCAGGCTGTTCACTTCGCCGAGCTCGCTCCGGTGCTCGGCCACGAGATCGCGCGCCGGACCGGGATCTTTCCAGGGCGGATTGCCGAGCACCACGGCCGGATACGTGTGATCGCCTGCCTGGGTCACGAACGTGAGGACCGCGCCGCTCGTCTCGATCTTCCACTCCGACATCGATCCCAGGGGATGGCCGCCGGTGGGGCTCGGCGCTGACCCGGCGCTCTGCGATGGCCCGGGGCCCGGCGCTGGCCCGGGACCCGGCCCCGGAATGCCGGGACGCGCGTTCGGGAGGTCCGGAAACAGCGTGGTCACGCCGAGCTCTTGCCCGAGCGCCGTGGCGGCGGTCCAGGCTCCCAAGTCGAGCCGCACGTCGTCGAGCCCGATGCCATGGTCTCGGAGCACGCTGCTGGTCCTGAGATAGTCCGTGGGCTGGAGCAGCGCCTTGGCCTCGCCTGAGGAAATCCCGCGCTCACGCGCATACGCGAGGAGCTCGATGAAGTCCGTCTCGCTGATGCGGCCGCCATCACGTACGAGCACATCCACGAACCGCGTCTGGACACCGTAGGTACTCATGGGCGTCTCCTGGGAGCTGGTAGTCACTCCAGGGTGCGACTACTCCTCACAGTATGGGGCCCATTCACCCGAACGGCACGATTGGCTTGTTTGGATATCAGATGATTTCTCGCTCCATAGTGGGCTATACGCGTGCTCCGCCGCGACAGTGACCCGCCGGCGCGCGGTGCCATGCGGCAACGTCATGGACCAGCCGCAGCCGCTCGAGCGCCCAGATCGCCGCCCAGCCGAGATCGAGGTCGCGCGGCCGCATGCCCATGCGGGCCGAGCCCGGGAACGCGTGGTGGTTATTGTGGAAGCCCTCGCCGAACGACAGCACGCCGAGGATCCAGACGTTGGTCCCGCTCTCCGTCGCGCCCGGCACGATGAACCGGCGCTCGCCCCAGGCATGCGCCGCGTACCCGACGAACCAGTGGCCGACGATCCCAGCCGCGGTGCGCGCGCCCACGCACAGGGCCACGCCCCCGGAGCCAAGGGTGAACCAGATCACGAGCGCCAGGAGCCCCACGTGGACGGGCCACGTCCGCTCCAGGAAGCGCAGCCACGGGTCGCGCAGGATGTCGGGGAGGAGGCGTGCGTCGGCGCGATCGTCCGCGGGCTCGAACCGCAGGTGCAGGTTCCAGACGAAGTCGCGGGCGATCGAGTGGCCGTAGGCGAAGTAACGAGGGCAGTCCGCGCGGTTCTGCCAGTGATCGCGGACCGCATGCAGCCGCGCCCACGACAGCGGTCCGCCGAGGCCGCTGAGCACGAACAGGTAGACGAGCACGCCTCGCACGACCGGACCGGCCTGGTAGGTCCGGTGGATCACGCCGCGGTGCAGGCCGACCGAGTGGCCGACGCACAGCGTGACGAACGCCAGGCCGAGCGAGACGACCAGCGTCGTCGGCGTCATCGCCGGGATGCCGAGGATCAGGCCGGGGATCGCCATGCCCCACAGCCAGATCGTCTTGCCGGCGGCGAACCGGACCCGCCCGATCTCGGGAGCCATCACGGGATCGCCGGCCGGCCGCCGCGAGGCGGTCGCGGACGTCATGGCTCACCTGCCGCCCGGGACGGCGCGGTGCCGTCGCCGATCAGGCCGTCGCGGAACAGCCGATCGGCGGTCCGTAACCAGCCGCGCGCGGGCCCCGTGCGGAGCGCCAGCGCGGCGATCGGCAGCACACGCTCGAGCATGCTGACCAGCTCCCGGGTCGCCCGCTGATCGGGGCTCTTGTCGAGCAGCCACCACAGGATGATCGCCAGGTGCACGAGGTAGAGCACGCGCCCGAGGGCGGCGCCGTCCTCGAGGCCGGGTGCATCGGACGCGCCCGCGACCGCCTCCTGAAACACCGCCAGCACACGTTGACGAGAAAACGCCGTCGCCGGCGCGAACAGGCCCTCGTGCGCGTCGCCGACCAGGACCGGCAGCAGCGCCGCGAGCGTCCTGCGTTGCCGCCCGAGCACCCCGAGGCTGGCCTCGAGCGCGAACACAAACCGCTCGCGCCACGGCCCGGGGCCCATCTTCGCGCCGCGCGCCGCATACTCCGCCGACAGCTCGTCGTAGAGCGCGAGCACGACCGCGCGCTTGCTCGGGAAGTAACGATAGAGCAGCCCGACGCTGACACCCGCCCGCTTCGCGATGTCGCGCAGCGTGGTCGCCTCGTAGCCCCGCGCGACGATCAGCTGGATCGCGGTCTTGTACAGATCTTGCCGCGCCTGTGCGCCCTGCTCGGTCGGGCCGCGCGGCCGGCCACGGCCCCGTGGCGCGGCAGGCGAACGCGGTGTCGCGCTCGCCTTGCGTTTTTTAGTGAACATGTTTACCTAAAACATAGGCCCCGCGGACGGCCATGCAAGGCCAGAAAGACCACCCCATGAAAGTCGTGATCCCCGGCGGTACCGGCCAGATCGGACGCGTCCTTGGCCGCGCCCTCCTGGCACAGGGCCATGACGTCGTGGTGCTCGGCCGAGGTGGCCCGAGCGATGCGTGCGATGCGAGCGCCGCAAGTGTTACGTGCGATGCGCGTGATGCGCGTGATGCGCGTGTGGTTGCGTGGGACGGCCGCACGCTCGGGCCGTGGGCCGGCGAGGTGGACGGCGCCGAGGCCGTCATCAACCTGGCCGGCCGCAGCGTGAGCTGCCGCTACACCGACGCGAACCTCGAGGCGATGATGAGCTCGCGGGTCGACTCGACGCGGGTCGTCGGCGCCGCGATCGCCCGGGCCGCGCGGCCACCGCGGGTGTGGCTCCAGATGAGCACCGCGACGATCTACGCGCACCGCCTGGACGCGGCCAACGACGAGGCGACCGGGCGGATCGGCGGCGCCGAGCTCAGCGTCCCGAGCTACTGGAAGCGGAGCGTCGACATCGCCGTGGCCTGGGAGCGCGCCCAGGCCGAGGCAGCCACGCCACGCACGCGCAAGGTCGCGCTCCGCACCGCGATGGTCATGAGCCCTGATCGCGGCGGTGTATTCGACGTGCTGCTCGGCCTGACCCGCGCCAGGCTGGGCGGCGCGATCGCGGGCGGGCGGCAGTACGTGTCATGGATCCACGATCGCGACGTCACGCGCGCCGTGCAGCTCCTGATCGAGCGCGACGACCTCGCGGGCCCGGTGAACCTCGCCGCGCCCGGCCCGCTGCCCCAGCGCGAGTTCATGGCCGCGCTGCGGGAGGCCTCGGGCGTGCGCCTCGGGTTGCCGGCGACGGCGTGGATGGCCGACCCCGAGCTCCTGCGGAAGAGCCGCCGCGTCGTGCCCGGACGCCTGCTCGACGCCGGCTTTGCCTTCGAGTTTCCCGCCTGGCCAGACGCGGCGCGCGATCTCGCGCTGCGATGGCGTGCGACCAAGCTCCCTGCCTGATCCTCGACGGCCGGGTGCCACGCGCCCACGACATGCCACCCGCACGCGGCAAACAGCCGTTGCACCAGATCTCGGCTGGATGCCGCAGCCCCTTCCGAGGACCGGCCGGATCGGGAATCATCGCAAGCGCGAAGCTCCCGCGCGAAGCCCGCGAATTCGAGAGCAAGACCCGGAGTGCCGGCCATCGCGGCGAGGATTAGCGTGTGCTCGTGACCCGCAAGGACCACCGAAGGGAGACCCGAGACATGCTGGCCAGCCATGCACCCACCACCGCCACCGACCGCGATCCACGCTGGGCGGCGCTGCGCGCCCGCGACGCGCGCGCGGACGGTACGTTTTTCTATTCGGTCAAGACGACGGGGGTGTACTGCCGCCCGTCGTGTGCCGCTCGCCCGGCCAGACCGGAGAACGTCGCGTTTCATGCCACGGCGGCGGCGGCCCGGGCGGCGGGCTTCCGTGCGTGCAAGCGCTGCAAGCCGGACCAGCCGCCGCTGGCCGAGCGCCAGGCGGCGCAGGTCGCCGCGCTGTGCCGGCTGATCGAGCGCAGCGACCCGGCGCCGACGCTCGACGAGCTGGCGAGCCACGCCGGCTGGAGCGTGTTCCACACCCACCGGCAGTTCAAGGCCGTCACCGGCGTGACGCCGAAGGCCTACGCGGCCGCGCATCGCGCCACGCGCGTCCGCGGCGAGCTCCGCACGCGCGCCACCGTGACCGAGGCGATCTACGGCGCGGGCTACAGCTCGTCGGCGCGGTTCTACGAGCGCTCGAACGCGGTGCTCGGGATGACGCCCACGATGTACCGCGCCGGGGGCACCGATCTCGAGATCCGGTTCGCGATCGGCGCATGCTCGCTGGGCGCGATCCTCGTCGCCGCGACGCCGCGCGGCGTGTGCGCCATCCTGCTCGGCGATGATCCCGCGGCGCTGGCGCACGATCTCGAGCAGCGGTTCCCGCGCGCGCGGCTGATCGGCGCCGACCCGGTGTTCGAGCAGCTCGTCGCCCAGGTGGTCGGGCTCGTCGAGCAGCCGCGGCTCGGCGCCCAGCTGCCGCTCGACATCCGCGGCACGGCGTTCCAGCAGCGCGTGTGGCAGGCGCTGCGCCAGATCCCCGCCGGCAAGACCGCGAGCTACGCCGAGATCGCGAGCCGGATCGGCGCACCCCGGGCCGTCCGGGCGGTGGCCCAGGCGTGCGCGGCCAACGCGCTGGCCGTCGCGATCCCCTGCCACCGCGTGGTGCGAACCAACGGCGAGCTGTCGGGCTATCGCTGGGGCGTCGAGCGCAAGCGCGCGCTACTCGACCGCGAGGCGCGCCGGTGACCGCGCTCGCCCGGGTTGCCGCCCCGGCCGCCGACCCGGCCGCCGGCATCGCCGCGCGCGTCGCCGCGATCGACTGGCCGCGCGTCACCGAGGAGCTCGACGCGCAGGGCTCGGCGGTCGCCGCCGGGTTGCTCGCGCGCGCCGAGTGCGAGGCGCTCGCGGCGCTGTACGGGCAGGACGATCGGTTCCGCAGCCGGGTGGTGATGGCGCGCCACGGGTTCGGGCGCGGCGAGTACCAGTACTTCGCCTACCCGTTGCCCGCGCTCGTCGCGGAGCTGCGGGCGAGCCTGTATCCGCCGCTCGTGCCGATCGCGAACCGCTGGAACGCCGCGATGAACCTGGACGTCCGCTACCCGGACGATCACGCCGGCTTCCTCGCGCGCTGCCACGCGGCCGGTCAGGTCCGGCCGACCCCGCTCTTGCTCGCGTACGGCGACGGCGACTACAACTGCCTGCACCAGGACCTCTACGGCGAGCACGTGTTCCCGCTGCAGGTCGCGATCCTTTTGTCCGAGCCCGGGCGCGACTTCACCGGGGGTGAATTCGTGATGACGGAGCAGCGGCCGCGCATGCAGTCGCGGCCCATGGTGCTGCCGCTATGCCAGGGCGACGCGGTGGTGTTCGCGGTCCACCACCGCCCGGTTGCGGGCACCCGCGGGACCTACCGCGTGCAGCTCCGGCACGGCGTGAGCCGCGTGCGCGCGGGACGCCGGCACACCCTCGGCGTCATCTTTCACGACGCGAGCTGAGCCGCGCTACTTGCCGGGCGGAGCCGCGCCCGCGAGCCAGCTGCGGATCTCCGGTTCCATCAGCGCACGCCGCGCGATGCACTGATCCATGCCCTCGATGGCCTGCTTGACGGTGCGGTCGCCGCCCTGGAGCTTGGCGAACGTCGTGGTCACGTACGCGGCGATCTCGTCGCGCCGGGCCGGCGCGCAGCTCGTGGTGAACACGTAGGCCAGCCAGGTCTGGCTGCTCGTGGTCCCGTCCGACGGGATGCGCGCGAGCACCGCGTCCTTGTGGTCCTTGAAGAATTGCTGCGAAACGGCGCGGTTGGCCTCGTCGTTCGCGCCGAAGAACATGAACTGGGTGTCGCGGATGTCGAGCTTCGGATCGAGGATGAGCGCGAGCGCCGCCCGCTGCTGCGCGACGTCGCGCGTGCTGGCGAGCGCGTTCACCATCTCCTGGCGGCGCGCGCGATCGGGCTCGGTGTAGACGTCCTTGCGCAGGCGCTCGAACACCGCCGGGCTGGCGTGGGCGGCGAGCGCGAGCACCTGGCCGCGCATCGCGGGCGGCAGATCGCGCCACGCCGCGGCGAGCTTGACCGCCGCGGCGTTCAGCGCCGGATCGCGCCCCGCGTTGGCGACCGCGTCGATCAGGTCGCCGCGCACCTGCTCGAGGTCGAGGCTGTCGCTGTCCTTGGGCGCGAGGCCGACCTTGCGCGCGGCGGCGCCGAACGTGCGCCGCATCCATGCCTCGTAGCTCGTGCGAAGCTCGGGGGGAACCAGGTCGCGCATGCCGCGCGGCATGCCGAGCGCCGCGCGGATCGAAAACCTGTCGCCGGCCGCGACCAGCTTGGGCAGGAACGACAGCACGAGCTGGAGCGGCAGCTTGCCGAGCGTCGCGGCGTCCGAGGCGTCGAAGTACACCACGCGGCGCTCGGTCGGCTTGAGCTGCGGCCAGGCGTCGTCGCGCAGCGCCGCGACCTGCGCCGCGGTGTACGTGTTGCGGTAGTAGCCGCGGCCGTCGAGGTTGGGCATCATCCAGCGCGGGCAGCTCGGGGCATCGAGCGCGATCGAGCCGGTAGCTGCCTCGAGCAGCGCGCAGGTCTCCGCGCGCTTGCCGCCGCGATCGAACGCGACGCACACCGGCACGATCCACGGCTTGCCGGCGGCCGCGGCCGGCGCCCCCGGCGGGACATAGCGGCGCTGGCCGAGCGCGACGCGCGGCGGCTGACCGGCATCGCAGACCAGCGACGCGGTGATCTCCGGCGCGCCGGGCTGCTCGAGGAACGTGGCGAACGCGGCGCCTACGTCCTTGCCCGCGACGAGGCTGATCGCCGACGCGAACTCCGTCGAGGTCGCGTTGCCGAACGCGTGTTGCTTGAGGTACTCGCGCACGCCGCGGAGGAACACGTCGGGGCCGAGGTAGCCCTCGAACATGTTGAGCACGCTCGCGCCCTTGTTGTAGGTGATGCCGTCGAACGCGGTGAGGATGTCATCGGGCACGACGATCGGCTGGCGGATCTGGCGCGCGCTGATCAGGCTGTCGTCGCCGAGCGCGGAGTCGCGGACGTTGACCTCGGACAGCTCCTCGTGCCACGCCGGCTCGAACCGCGCCGAGATCTTGCGCTCCACCCAGCTGGCGAACCCCTCGTTGAGCCAGATGTCGTCCCACCAGGCGGTGGTGACCAGGTTGCCGAACCACTGGTGCGCCAGCTCGTGCGCCGCGACGACCACCCAGCTGTACTCGTCGCCCTTCGAGGCGTGCTTGGGATCGAGCAACATCAAGGTCTCGGTGAACGTGATGAGGCCGGCGTTCTCCATCGCGCCGAACCCGACGGTGACCGGGATCGCGAGCATGTCCATCTTCTCGTACGGGTACGGCGAGCCGAAGAACTCCTCGAGCAGATCGATGATCTTCGTGGTCGTCCTGGCCGCCCACGCCGCCTCGGGCGCGCGGTCGCGCATCGTGACGATGCGGACCGGGGTGCCGCTCCGGGTCTTGCCGGCGTCGACGAGATCGAACGGACCGACCCCGAACGCGACCAGGTAGGTCGGCAGCGGCTTGGTCGCGGCGAACTCGATGCGCTTCTTGCCGGCGCCGAGCGCCTGCTCGTGCACGGCCGGCGTGTTGCTCACCGCGACCAGCTGGTCCGGAACGTCGAGCGTGAGCCGCCACGGCACCTTGTTGTCGGGCTCGTCGAAGCACGGGAACACGCGGCGCGCGTAGAGCGCCTCGAACTGGGTGTAGACGTAGGACGCGCCGCGCACGGTCTGCTTGAACGCACCGGCGGTGTTGAGCTCGTCGTACTCGCCGGTGTAGTCGATCGCCAGCGTCCACGCGCCGGCCGCGAGCGGCGCCGCCGCGCGCAGCTCGAGCAGCTCGTCACCATGCGGCGTCGCGGTGAGCTGGGTCTCGGCGCCGCCGCGCGTCGCGGCCGCGTGCTTGATCTTCAGGTGGCGGGCGTGCAACCAGATCACCAACGACGGCTCGGACACGTTGCCGGCGATCGCGATCGTGCCGTCGAACCCGGACCGCGCCGGATCGATCGCGAGCGTCGCGGTGTAGCTCGCCGGCAAGAAGTTACGCGGCAAGCGCAGCACCGGCGCCGCCGGCTCGAGCCCGTGACCGGCGCGGCCGGGCGCCGCCGGCTGGTTCTCGACGACGGTCGCCGGATCAGACGATGACTTGAGCTGCGTCGCCGGAGATGAACACGCGACGAGCCCGACCACAACGATGGACATCCGCATGCGCGAAATGTATCTCCGCGGCGTGCGATCACCGCGCGAATTATCGACGACGTGACTGTGCGACACATGCGACGGCAGCGACGCGCGCCCGGATCGCTGCGACGCTCGCAACACTCGTTCAGGCCGGGTCCGCCGGTGGATCGTCCGGCGCCGCGACGCCGGTGACCAGCACGTAGTGCTTGCCGGTGACGAACACCTGGCGGCCGTGCTGCTGGAGGTACTTGCGATAGAACGCGACGTCCTTGACGAGGAGGCCGAGCTCCGGCTGGCGGAAGTTCGGAATCCGCGCGCCGTACTCGAGCTCGCCGTCGCGGTAGCGCGCGTTCGGCAGGCCGAGGATCACCGCGCCGCGCGGCGCGAGGTGGTGCTGGACGATCTGGCGCAGGACCGCCCGATCATCGATCGCGGGGCTCTGCAGCGTGTTCAGCGAGATCACCAGATCGAACGTGCCGAGGCCGAGCGTCGCGAGCGCGCCGACATCGGCGCAGGCGAACTGGAACGCGGGGAACCGCGCGCGCGCCACCGCGAGCGCCGACGCGCTGTGATCGACGCCGACCAGCTCGAGCGCGGGCACGCCGCGCACGATCAGCACGTCGGCGAGATCGATGACCCCGGCCCCGAACATGGAGCCCCACAGCTCAGTGGTCGTAGCGCTTCTTCTTGGGCGTCAAGCCGTAGAGCTTGGCCTTGCCGAAGAACGTCCGGACCGGCATCGCGAGCAGGTTCGCGGCGCGGGTCTGGTTGCCGCCGGTCGCCTCGAGCGCCTCGCGGATCCGGGTGATCTCGAGCTCGCGCAGCTCGTCGGCGATCGGGCGAAACCGCGGCTCCGCCTGCGCCGCCGCGTCGCTCCTCGGCGTCACCACCGGTCGCGCGCGGCCCAGACGCTCGCTGACGTGCTCGGCGAGCAGCACGTCGACCGCGAACGCCGCCGCGACGTACTGCATCAAGTTCTTGAGCTCGCGGATGTTGCCGGGCCACGAGTGCGCGAGCAGCACCGACATCGCGCCGTCCGAGATCCGCATGATGCCGCGCCCGTTGTGCCGGCAGGCCTCGTCGAGGAACGCCGTGGCCAAGAGCGGCAGCTCGTGGGGGCGTTGCCGCAGCGGTGGCAGGTAGAGGGTCGCCGCCGACAGCCGAAAGAACAGATCGCGCCGGAACCGCCCGGTCACCACGTCGGCTTCGAGATCGCGATTGGTCGCCGCCACGATGCGGACATCGACCTCGCGCTCGCGCACGTCGCCGACCCGGGTCACCCGGTGGGTCTCGAGGACGCGCAGCAGCTTGGCCTGGATCGCCGGCGCGAGCTCGCCGATCTCATCGAGGAACAAGGTCGACCCGGAGGCCGCCTCGATCAGCCCCGCCTTGGTCGCGATCGCTCCGGAGAACGCGCCCTTCTCGTGGCCGAACAGCTCGGTCTCGACCAGCATCTCGTGCAGCGCGGCGCAGTTGAGCGAGATCAGCTGCTTGTTGGCGCGCTGCGACAGCGTGTGGATCGCGGTCGCCACCAGCTCCTTGCCGCAGCCGGTCTCGCCGGTGATGAGGACCGGGATGCCGACCGGCGCGAGCCGCTCGACCAGCGCGTAGAGCCGCGCCACCGTCGGGTCGGCGACGATGACGCGCTGCGTGCCGATCATCAGCGTCTGCAGCGTACGCTCGAGCCCGGAGATCTGGCCCGGCTTCGCGGTCGCGGCCGCGTCCTGTGCACTCCCGATCAGCGCATCGGCGTCGAAGCCATATCCGTCCGGAGGGCAAGTGACGCGGCCGATCCGGAGCGCGAGGCGGTCGAGCTTACTCCGGATGCGCGTCGCGATCGCGATCGCCTCGTCCGCTCCCGCCTCGGGGAGGAGCACGTAGAACGCTCCCTCGTTCGACCACGCGGCCGCGTCGATCCGCCGCAGCTGCCCGACCGCCGTCCGCTGGATCATCGCGCGCTCGCTCGCGAGCCCGCCGGCGAAGCACAGCAGCGAGAACATCCGCTCGTAGCGGGCGGTGCGATCGATCTCGTCGTCGACGCGCTGGCGCAGCGCGGGCATCTCGAGCACGACCGCCGACGGCACCGCGGACGCGGTGGTGTGGAAGATCAACGTGGTCTTGTGGATCGCGATCACGTCGTTCGGTTGCAGCGCGCGCGTGCCGGCGAGCTTGACGTCGTTGACGTACGTGCCCTGCTGCGAGCCGAGATCGCTGATCGTGATGACGCCGCCGTCGAGCGCGAGCCGCGCGTGCTGGCGCGACACCGAGGCGTCGTCGATCCGGAGATCGGCGGTCTCCGATCGTCCGATGACGACGTCTCCGGACGGTGGCAGCTGATACATCCACGACGAGGATCCGCTGAACACGAGCAGGTGCCGCCGCTCGCCCCCCGAGCTGGCGTCGTCGTCGACACCGTGCGTCGTGTGGTCGGAGGGTGTCGCCCCCATGTAGGGCGCCTCGTTGGTGTCCTCCATCCTCGTCCGATGGTCCGATGCGCGCAAGCTCGATGCAAGCTCGTCGGCGCTCGACACTCGTCGCTGGCGCCACCTGTGATGACGCCACTTGTCCTACCGTGACCCGCCTCCTCGTCCTCGCGAGATCATCACGCGCTCATCAAGCGCAGCGCCTCGCGAGCGAGACCATTCTTACCCGCCTACTATTCAAGCAAGGAGTCTGCATGGAACGCGCTACTACATCCCGACGCCAGCTTCGTGACGGCCGGGCAGTTGGTCTCGGCTCCTCCGATGACGCGCGCCATCTCGGTCTTGACGAGCGTCCGGACGGTCTCGCGCTTGAGGGCGAGCTTGGGGATCGAGCGCTTCATGTTAGACCTCCCCTTGAGCCGTGGTGGAGAACGCGAGGTGCGATCTACTGGCGAGGCTGATGTCCATCATGACGTGGACTCAGAGCAACCATCATACCTCGCCCGAGTCACACAGTTTGCGGTGGTTGCGCGCGCCAAACCGTGCGGGTTCTGCAACCACTGCAGGACCTGCAAGCAGGACCTGCCGGCTCAAGGCGGCGTATCTGCCGAGATGTCGCAGGTCTCTTCCTGATCGACCAGCTCACCCGTGGTTTCGTTGAAGCGCAGCGGCAGGCACCGGATGTAACGCTCGACCATGCGAACAAACTCTGCCGGGGACGAAGAAAGCTTCGGGAGACTCCACCGTGAGACCTCCCCCGTGAAGCTCCGCGTCACTACATCGGCACCCTCAAAGTGCACGCCGATGATCTTCGTATTGTGTGCATTCAGCGTCCATATCATACGCCCCGAGACGGCGTCCCAGAACCGGATGACGCCGTCTGCACCCACACCCACCACCGTCGTCCCCGCAGCATCGATCGCGGCGTCGTGCAGTTGCTTCTTGTTCCCGGAATAGGTTTGCCGGGCGTCGCCGGTCTTCCCATCCCACAGCCGTGGGACGCCATTGGCACCGGCGGTCAGGATCTCTCGATCGTCGCGCACGAACCGCGCCCCGAACACCACGCCCTGGTGCTCGCCGAGCGCCTGGATCGATCGATAATGCTGGAGATCCCACAGCACCGGCGGCAGGGACGCTCCACTGTTCGCGATCGTGATCAGGCGCTGGCTGTCCGCCGACACGCGAAATGCTCGTACGTGGGTACCCGTGGGTAGCTCCATCTCTCCAAGGATCAGGCCCCGCTCGGGCTCGTACACCCGGAGCCGGCCGCGCTGGCCCGCCGCGAGCACGCGGCCATCGGGAGCGCGGCCCGAGCTCGGCGCGGCCTTGTCGCGCTTGTCGGGCTGACCCGCCGCGAGCACGCGACCATCGGGAGTGAACCCGACCGCGTCGATGTCGCCCTCGAACCCCGGCAACTCGACCGGCTCGCGCTTGTCGCGCGTGATCTTCAACATGCCATCGATGCTCGCGCTGACCAGATCGTGGCCGGTCCTCGCGAACGCTACCGTGTTGACCTTCGCATGATGCCCGATCGTGCGGAGCTTGCGATTGCTGGGAAGCTCGTAGATATCCACGTCCATATCGTTCACGATCGCCGCGCGATCTCCCGCGGCCGAGATCGCCGGAAACGCACCCGGCAAGCCGGGCGGCGCGGGCGTCACGCTCGACAGCTTTGCGAGGAGCTGATCGTGGGCGGTGTCCCACACATAGGTGCCATGGTTGACGCAGCTGATCGCGATGAACCGCCGATCCTCGTCGAGGCTCGCGTCCGTGCCGCAGTCGATGTCGATCGGCGGCGAGTTCCAGCGGCGATACGGCGAGGTCGCATCCCAGACCCGCGCCGTGCCATCCCAGGACGCGCCGATCACGCGGCGCGAGCTCGGATCGAAGTGTGCCGATAGAACGATCATGCCTCGAGGGCCTTCCAGCACCGACACCGGCATCCCGGTCACGACGTCGGAGATCGCCACCCCGCCGTCGCCGCCCGCGCTCACCACGAGCTTGGAGGTCGCATCGAACTCGGCCCACCGCACCGCGCCGCGATGATTCTTGAACTGGGCCTTCAGGGTCCCCGCCTTCGCATTCCATACCCGCGCCGCGCCGTCCTGGCTCGCGGTCACCACGAACGCGCCGTCGGGCGAGAACGCGATATGATTGATCTCGTCGCCGATCTCCTGCAGGTGCTGAACACGCGTGCCCTCCGGGATCGCCCAGATCGCAGCGTCGCCCGTCGCGGTCGCGGTCGCGAGCCGCGGGCCGGTCGGATCGAAGCTGAGGCTGTTGACCTGAGCCATCGCAATCGTGGCCACCAGGGTCCATTTGTGGGTCTCGAACACCCGCGCGTCTCCGCCGCCGGACGTCGCGAGCCAGTCCCCCCCTCGGCTGAACTCCAGCGAAGGAAGCTCCGCGCCGGCGTTCGCCAGCTCGACGACCAGGTCGCCAGTAGTCGCGTCCCACACGTCGGCAAACGTCCCGTACGTATCGATCGCGGCGACCACCTTGCCGTCGGGAGACATCTCGGCCACGGAGTAGCTTGCGTCCCTGCCATCCGACCGCTCGTGCGTCAACGAACGCACCAGCGTGCCGGTGAGCACGTCCCAGATCTTGACGTAACCGTCGAGACTTGCTGTGACGAGCTTGTCGCCGTCGCGGCTGAACGAGGCCTGATACACGGAGCCGCTGTGGGGCAACGCGGACCGCAGCTGGTTCGTCTTGGCGTCCCACACGCTCGCACCCTTGTCATCGGTCGTGACGATCCACTTACCGTCGCGCGAAAACATCGCCCACCACATCCGGCCCACCGTGGCCTTGAGCCGCGCGTGCTCGCCCCGGAGCGGCTGCGCCGCGCGATCGAGCATGAACTTCACGATCGGCGAGTCATCGCCGCGATGCGCCGCCTCCGCGAGGAAGAGCAGCGCATCGGTATGCTTGCCGTCGAGCAACGCGTGGCGGCCCTGCTCGACGTAGCTCTGGGTGACGCGGGCCTCCGCGAGCCGCCCGGCGACGCGGCCCTGTATCGAGAAGTACTGGAACACCACGAACGCGACGGCGACGCTGAGCGCGGCGCCCCAGAGCACGCGGCGGATCCGGGCCGCGCGCCGGGCATCCCGCCGGCTCGCCTCGACGAACGCGGTCTCGACCTCGCTGAGCGCCAGCGCGTTGGGCAGCCGCAACCAGCGCTCGAGGTCGGCGAGCACGTCGTCGTGCCACAGCAGGCCGTTGGGCCGCTGGCGGTCGTGCCACTGCCGCGCGGCGGTCCGGATCTGCTCGCGCATCCGGGCACCGTCGACGTCCTCGCGGACCCAGCGCTGCAGCCGCGGCCAGGCCGCGATCAACGCCTCGTGGATGACCTCGACGTGCGATTCGCTCTCGCTCTCGGACACCGTGATCAGGCGCGCGGCCACGAGCTTGTCGATCACCGCGTCGGCCCGCGGGGTCGACAGCCGCTGGTGCAGCTCCTTGGACGTGATCACCGCGCGCGTGCCGTCGGCCGTGACGAGGTGACGGAACACCTCGCGCACGAACCCCTGCTCGTTCGGCGACATCGTATCGAGCGTCGTCTCGGCGTGGCGGCCGAGCGCGCCGCCGACGCCGCCCATCGCGTCGTACGCGTTGCGCGTCAGCTGGCGGAACCGGCGATCGCGCAGCTCCCACAGCCGCGACGCCGTGAACGACAGCAGCGCGAGCGCGCCGGGCCGATCGACGACGACGTTCACCATGTCGTTCGCGAGCTCGGGATCCGACAGCGCGTAGCCGGCACGCCGCGCCGGCTCGTCGACGATGCGCACGAGCGCGTCGCGCGACGGGTTGCCGAGCAGCACGAGCGCGGGCGACAGCAGCGGCCGCAGCGGCGCGAGGGTCTCGAGCTGCATCAGGAAGTCATCGCGGATCGCGCAGATCACCCGGATCGGCGCGTCCGCCGACGCCGCGAGCTGCGCGATCACGGCGGCGAACTGCACGCGCTCGGCGGGGTTCGTGCACAGCGTGAACAGCTCCTCGAGCTGATCGATCACGACCACGATCGTCCCGCTCGCCGCGGCGTGGGCGACGAGCGCCGCGGCGGCTGCCGGCGAGCCCTCGAGGACGGGCCGCAGATCGGTGGTCGTGATGTTGGCGGCCGACAGCCGGGCGGCGAGCGCGGCGATCGGCGCGCCGCCGGGACGAAGCGTGATGATGCGCCAGCCCTGGGGCAGCCCGGGGATCACGCCGGCGTGGACGAACGAGCTCTTGCCGGCACCCGACGGGCCGACCACGACCTGCAGCGGCCGCTGCCGGAGCCGGTTCAAGAAGCCCTCGACCTCCCACTCGCGGCCGACGAACCGATCGGAGTCGTTGACCGAGAACGAGGTGAGCCCGAGGTACGGCGGGTGGTCGTCGCTGCTGACCTCGGCGTTGACCTCGAGATCGGCGATGACCCGCACCGCGACCCACTCCCACACGCTCGGATCGTGGTGCTCGAACCCGGCGGGCGCCGCGACCAGGCGCGCGCCGTTGCGGCCGCGGCCGTCGAACAGGAACAGCTCCGGCTCGGCGCCCTCGGTCGGCGCGACCGCCTGCACCACCGGCCACAGATCGACGCAGATCCGGCCCTCCCGGTCGAGCAGCATCGGGTGATCCTTGACGAGCTCGCCGGCGTGCAGCGTCGCCACGGCGCGGCGCTGGCGGCGCAGCCCGGTCCAGCGCTCGGCCGCGTCGTCGCGCGGGACGATCAGCACGTAGTCGAGCACGAACGCCGTCTTGCGCAGGAGCTGGGTCAGCTCGGGGACCAGCCGCGCGAGCCGCGACCGCACGATGTCCTCGGTGCCGGAGTGATCCGTGGTCGTGTGCAACGCGAGGATCGGATCGAGGCCGTCGGTGCCGTCCTCGGCGCGCGGCGTGACGAGATCGACGAGCTCGGGGATCGGGTGCGCCCGGCGCCGGCTGGTCAGCGGACGCACGAGCAGGCGGAGCAACCGGACGCGCTCGTGGTCGACGAGATCGCGGCGCCGCATCGTGCGAACCAGCTCGAGCAGCGCCGGATCGCTGCGATCCTCGCGCACCTGCGCGTGGGTGGCGAGCGCGAGCGCGAGCAGGTAGCTGAGCAAATTCCGGACCAGCTCCTGGGCCGTGTCGCGCGCCTGGTGGGCGTTGCGCGCGCCCTCGAGCGCCGCGATCGACTCGGCGAGCGGCTGCGGCGCGTCGGCGAGCCACGCGTCGCGCGTGGTCTCGTCGAGCTTGGGCAGATCGGCGGAGCCGGTGCCGAGCCCCGAGGCCGCGCGCAGCGCCGCCGCGAGCTCGAGCGCGCTGCCCCAGCGATCCTCCGGCCGCTTGGCCAGCGCACGCTGGAACAAGCGATCGAGCGACGGTGAGAACCCGTTGCCGAGCGGCGGCACCTCGGCGAAGCAATGCAGGTCGACGTACTCGCTCAGGGTCTGCGCGACGAACGGCCGGCGTCCGGTCAGGGCCTCGTACGCGACGACGCCGAGCGCGTAGAGATCCGAGCCCGTCCCCACGGTCACCGCGTTACTCCACTGCTCGGGCGACATGTACGGCGGCGAGCCGACCGTGGCATCGGCGTGGGTCAGCCGCTGCTGCAGGCCGTTCTTGGCCGGTGGGGCCGAGGTCCCGGTCAACGTCGAGATCTCCGACGGAGCCAGCGGGCGGGGCGAGGCCTCGGGAACGGCCGCATGCGGGTTCTCGATCACGCCGCTCGGCCGCTGCGAGCCGTTATGCGGTAGGGCCGCCTCATCGAGCAGCTTCGCGATGCCAAAGTCGAGCAGCTTGGGGAGCAAGCGGCCGGCGCGCTCGATCACCATCACGTTCGACGGCTTCAGGTCGCGGTGCACGATCCCGCGCTCGTGCGCCGTCTGGACGACCTCGGCGACGCGCTCGAAGAACGGCACGAACTGCTCGAGCGGCAACGGGCCGCGATCGCGTAACCAGCGATTGAGGGCGATGCCTTGCACCATCTCCATCGCGATCCAGAACAGCCCGTCGTCATGCTCGATCCCGAACGCGTACACGTGGGCGGCGTACGGATGGTCGAGCCGCGACGCGAGCTGCGCCTCGCGCATGAAGCGCTGCAAGACCACATCGTTACGGCGCAGGCGCTGGTGCAGCACCTTGACGACCGCCTGCCGGCCGAGCAGCGGCTGCTCGCAGCGATAGACCGCGCCAAACCCCCCTTCGTCGATTCGTTCACGAAGAACGAATTCGCCGACCATCCGTCCGCAAAGATCCTCGCGATCCCACACCCCGTCGTACCGTATCACCGGTCTGGCCGCGCGATCACCATGAAGATGAAGGGCTCACGTAAGCCCTTGATGTGAAAATTTGCGAGAACAAACCCGCGATCGGCTGGATATACTGAAGCAGAAATTTTACAGTGGGGTTGCCAAACTATGCCGCACTGTTCAGGTAGGATGTTCGGCTACAAGATTCCGCCGTCGGCGTAACAGCCGGCAGCGCCCAACAGCCTCCTGGTCACCGCGGCGGATCCGACCACGGCTCGCCGGTCCGTCACGTCTCCGTGCTGATCGACCGCAGCCCGACCAACGTTCCATCCTCGGTCCGGCCGAACAGCCAGATCCGGACCCGCACGACGCCCTTGCCGCGCGCGAACGCGAGCGACCGCTCGGTGAGCGTCGCGCCCATCACATGGGCGAGCTGGCGAAAGCCACCGGCGATGTCCTTGCCCCACTCGGCCTCGGCCTCTCCCAGCGCCGCGAGCAGGCAGTCGGCGGGTGACAGGTCGATCTGGTAGCGCTCGCCGATCCCGAGCGCGTGCTGGAACGTCTCGGGATCGAGCTTCGTGCACGCCGGCAGCACCGCCGCGAAGCCATGGAAATAGTCGGTAGATTCATCCCACGGGTTGGGCAGCCCCTCCGCCAGCGCTTCGAGCGCCTCTGCGAGCCGCATGGCCTGGATACCCGGCTTCGCGGAAGGATTCGGCGAAACGCTCGACTGCACGATGTTGCCTCGGCTTTCCTGTCTGGCCTGTCTGGCCTGTCTGGCCTGTCTGGCCTGTCTGGCCTGTCTGGCCTGTCTGGGATGACTCCTCATGATCTCCCACCATACCAGCCTCGTCCCAGCAATCGGCGCGACCACAGGACCACGCCACGAACCCGCGCAGCAAAGGCCACCCCATCGGAGCATCGCGTCAACCTCGCTGGCCCCGCCGCGATCGCGTGGAGCGGCGCGCCAGATCAACACGTGTGTCGTTTTTTGGTGAGCCCGTCGCCGTATTGAGCTATGGTGAATAGATGGCGGGTATGGTGAACGTGATGGGGATGTGGCGGCGGTACGAGATCGTGTCGGCGCACGGCACGCATGGCACGTACCTTCAGCGGTTGCTCGTGTTCACCACGGCCCGCAAGAAGGCGCCCGAGGGCATCATGGATTCCTTGCTGCGGCGCTTCCCGGTGGCTGCTCGCCTGCCGAGGAAGACCGGCGTGACGCCGGGTGTGTCGCCGCGCGCGTCGGGCGGCTGAGATCGTCCTCGCCGCGTCCTCGCCGCGTCCTCGCCGCGTCCTCGTTGCGTGGCAGGCGCACGGTGATGCCCCATCCGTGCAGGTCAGCTCCGCGCCGGGCCCGCGTAGCCGGCGCGGAGCTCGCGCTTGAGCACCTTGCCGATCGTGCTCCGCGGCAGCGCGTCGACGATCACGACCTCGGCGATGCGCTGCGTGTTGCCCAGGCGGGCGTTGGCAAATGCGCGGAGCGCCTCGGGCTCGACGGTGTGCCCGGTGGCGACCACGACGAAGCCGACCGGCGTCTCGCCCCAGCGCGCCGACGGCACACCGACCACCGCCGCCTCGGCCACCGCGGCGTGCGCGGCCAGCGCCGCCTCGAGATCGACCGGATACACGTTGAACCCGCCCGAGATGATGATGTCCTTCTTGCGGCCGACCAGCGTGAGGAAGCCGTCGGCGTCGAACCGGCCGAGGTCGCCGGTGCGGATGAAGCGCCTGCCGCCCGCGTCGTGCCACGTCGCGGCGGCGGTCGCCTCGGGCTGGCCGTGGTAGCCGTTCATCGTCGCCTGCAGCGAGTATCCGACGATCTCGCCGACCTCGCCGGCGGGGAGCTCCCGGCCCAGGTCGTCGATCACGCGGAGCTCGTGGCCCTCGACCGGCCGGCCGACGGTGTGCAGCTTGTCGGGGTTCAGGTGTGCGACGAGGATGCAGGTGCCGCCGCCCTCGGTCATGCCGAAGAACTCGATCAGGCCGCCGGGCCAGCGCCGCAGGACCTCGGCCTTGAGCGCGGCGGAGAACGGCGCGCTGGTGCAGAACTTCATGCGGAAGCTCGACAGGTCGGCGCGGTCGAACCCGTCGTACGCGAGGATCCGCTCGTACTGCACGGGCACCAGCATCGCGTGCGTGACGCGGTGGCGCTCCGCCAGGCGCAGGAGCTCGCCGGCATCGAACCGCGGCATGAGCACCGCCGTGCCGCCGAGCGCCACCGTGGGCAAGAGGCTCACGAGCGTCGTGTTCGAGTACAGCGGCGTCGACAACAGGGTGATGGCGTCGGGGCCGTAGCCATAGACGCTGCTCCGCCGGACATGCGCCCAGCGCATGCGGTGCGACTGCACGATGCCCTTGGGGGTCCCGGTCGTGCCCGACGAGTAGATGAGGTTGAACGGCGCGTCGGGCAAAAGCGCCACCGCGCGCGGTGCGCCGCCCGGCGGCACCAGCCAGTCGGCGAACGGCCGGCCGGCATCGGAGCCATCGAGCGCCACGCGCGTCGCCGAGCTCGGCCGGCTCGCCGCGCCGAGCGATCGCGCGGCGGCGGCATCGAGGAACAGGTGCGTGGCCCCGGCGTCGTCGACCATGGCGACGAGGCTGTCCGCGGCGACGCCGGGCTGGAGCGGCGCCACCGACGCGCCCGCACGGACCGCCCCGAGGTAGACGGCGACGTAGGCGATCGAAGACGACGCCGCGATCGCGACGACCCCGCCGTCGCCCACGCCGTCGCGCTGCAGCGCCGCCGCCACCCGGTCCATCAGCGCATCGAGGCCGGCGTAGTCGAGCCGGTCGTCGCCGGCGATCACCGCGGCGTGGGTGGGTCGCGCCACCGCGTGCAGGTGGATCAGCGCCGGGATCGAGCCGCTGTCCAGGGCGAGGAGCTCATCGATCGATAAGGCCGACACGCCGCGAGCATACCGGACGGCGCGCCGGATCGATCGCCCGGCGAGGCTTTCCGCGGCGCTCAGTCACCATCCCGGTCGTGATCGTCGTTGCTGCCGATCACGAACAGGTCACGCCCCTGGCATCGCACGACGCACGACGCACGGGTCGCTAGCCTTCGAGCTTCTCGATGATGAGCTCGATGAAGTCCTTCGACTCGAGCTCGCGGTAGGAGTAGCTCTCCTCGAACCACTGGACCACCGGGTCGGCCTGGCCTTCCTTCATCTTCTTCGCCACCGACCCGCGGCCGCTGACCGCGACCAGCCGGCCGATCACGGCGTCGGCGTTGACGTGGTCGGAGTACCGCTTCCGCAGCCACGTGAAGATCAGGTAGACGAGGGCAGGATCTGCGTCCTCGACGAGCGCGAACGACTCCGCAGCGGTCATGGTGCCTTCCTCGATGCCTTCGAGGATGCGGAGCGCCGCGCGCTGTTCTTGCTCGAGTGCCATGGCGAAGATCTAGCATCAGTCACTTGTGGCCGCGATGAAGATCGCGACCCATCCGCCGCCGTTCCGTCACTTCTCGAGTCAGTGCCCGCGATGACGAAACGGCGCTCCATCCTTCAGCGGCCCTTGAACACCGGCGCGCGCCTGGCCGCGAACGCGGCGCCGGCCTCGCCGAGATCCTCCGACGGCAGGAACGCGGCGTTCCACATCGCGACCCGCTCGAGGCCATCGGCGACCTCGCGGCGCGTGGACTGATCGAGGATCTCCTTCACGCCGCGCACCACGAGCGGTGGATTGGCCGCGATCTCGGCCGCGAGCGTGCGCGCCGCGGCGTCGACCGCGCCGCGATCGGCGACCACCTGGCTGACCAACCCGAGCGCGAGCGCGCGCGTCGCGTCGATGTCCTTGCCGGTCAGCGCCAGCTCGCGGGTCGCCGCGTCGCCGATCACCAGCGGCAGCCGCTGCAGGCTGCCGAGATCCGCGACCATCGCCACCTTGGTCTCGCGCACCGAGAACCGCGCGTCGGCGGTGCAGATCCGCAGATCGCACGCCGTGACCAGATCGACCCCGCCGCCGATGCACCAGCTGTGGATCGCCGCGATCACCGGCACCGGGCAGCTCGCCACCGACGTCACCGCCGCCTGGATCTCGCGGACCATCTTCCACAGCGCGGTGCGCCCCACCGCGAGCCCCTGGCCCGAGAACACCGGTCCCCACGCGGCAAACGCCGCCGGCAGATCGAGCCCGTAGCTGAACACCTTGGTGTCGCCCCGCAAGATCACGGCGCGCAGCGCGGCCTCGCCCGCGAACCCCGCGAACGTCTCGCCGAGCTCGGTGAACAGCGCCGGCGCCATCGTCGGCGCGAGCAAGGAGACAATGGCGAGATCGCCGTCGCGATCGACACGCAGGTGACTGGGCATGGCGCTACGTTGCCACCGCCGCACCCGGCCATCGACTGCCGTGGTCGACGATCTCGCCGGGCCATGCAGCATCGGTCCGCGATCTCGCGGTGCCGCGCCGATCCGCAGAGCGTTCCCGCCAGGTTGCGCCGGCAGTGCGGACTGTAAGCTCCAGGAGCTCTCCTCGAGCTCGCGCCCCGTACCGCCGCACTACCGATCAAGCTCCGTGGTCCGAGCCCGCGCTCGAGCGGGAGACGCCGTCACCGACCGGGAGCCGCGCGCTGTCCAGATCGAGCAAGAGCACGTCACACAGCGCGCCGGGCGCCAAAGGCCGAACCGACCACTCGAGCCAGCCCGGCATGACAACCATCAGCCCGGCGGCGCGCGGGACCGCGAGGGGGCGGCCGTACGGCGAGCCTGGTGGCCGCCCACTCCACGCCGACGCGGGGATCGTGCACGAACAGCGACGGCAGGCCGGACTGTCCCGGCGCTCGCTCACCTCCCAGTGCGCCACGGCGAGCTCCTGGTGGAACAGCCCATCGACGATCGCGACGTAGCCCGGCGGCGACTCCGCCGCGAGGCCATGCAGATCACCCCGCCGCACCGGCGGTCGCACGTCGAGCGCGGCATCGTTCACGGCCCGCTCCGGGAGCCCGTACCTGGTCGGACCGACGAACATCGTGCACGTCATGACGCGACCTTTCGCAGACGAAGCGCCTCGTGCAGCCGAGCCCCGACCTTCGACGTCGCCCGGGTGAAGTTCTCGGCGCCGGGCACGAGGATGCGCAGGACCTGCAGCGGCTCGTCCGGCCGCGTGTAGTGATATCGCAGCACCGGCCCCAGCCCGGCGCGGTGCACGCAGTCCACCAGGTCAGCGAGCTGCTGCACGAGATCGTCGCCAACGGGGCGACCGGGCACCTCGTCCAGGCCCACGACCCGGGAGGCGCGTTGATGGCTCGCCTCGATCTGCGCGAGGTAGTGCCGCCGGTCCGCGACCGAGAGCGAGCGCTCGAAGCTGACGTATTCGTCCAGATCCTCCCGTCCGCCGTGGATCATCGCAGCGCGGCTCTGGATGGCCTCCTGCATCGCGCGCCGGGCCGCGACCGTGGCGTTCGGATGCGCACCGAACCCGCCGTTCGCGAAGCACAGGCTGTCGCTCTCCGGATCGAGGACGAGGTAACGGAAGGAGGGAATCCCGAACACGTTGGGCACCCACCGGAGCCACGCGCGCAGGCCCGCCGCCCGGATGGCCTCGTCGAGCGCACGCAGCGATGGACACAGCGACTCCGGGGCGACCAGGGCCGAGCTGTCGTAGAGCGCGTCGATCGACTGCACGTCTCGCTCCATCACCTCGCAGAGCCCGTGCACGCTGGCCTCGATCTCGGAGTTGCCCGAGGCCAGGCCCGCGGTGGTCCAGCCGAGGAACGCCGCATCCAGGTCCAGGTGATGGGGATGCACGATCAGCTCTGCGGGGACCGGGACGGCGAGGCCGGTCTCGACGTCGTTCGCCATGCAGCACGGCAGCGGCCGATCGAGCGAGACCGCGCGGCCGAGGATCGGGCAGAAGTCCACGATCCGGCCGCCCGTCGCCTCCCGGTAGTCGTGCGGCGTCATCGACGAGATCCCGTCCGGCGGGTGGTGCTCCTCCGCCACCGTCAGCTCGATGGCCTCCATGCGCGCGCTGACCTCGGCCTCCTCCGGCGTGTTGCCCTTGCCGTTGTTGACGCAGACCGTGCGTGCGTCCGGCCGGACCGCCGCGAACACCGGCCACCCGATGCGGTCCAGCCGGGTGATCTCGAACGCACGGCGGATGCCGTATGCGGGTCCGACCGCACGGGCAAGCGCGAGCGTCGCGGAGATCGATCGCGTGCGTAGTCCGGAGGCGCTGTGAAATACCATGGCATCAGCTCACTTCGACGACACCGCCGTTCGTGCTTCGAACCAGGGACACGACAGCACGGCGCCAGCTTCGAGGTTCACGGGCACGAAGGCGCGGCCCGCCCGCCGGCCCACCGGCCGCGCGCGTCCGCTCGAGCACGGCCTCGACGAGCTTGGTGTAGAGCCCTCGCCGCCGGTACGCCGGCAGCACGGCCGACGTGGCCATGATGTACGAGTCACTACCGTCCTGGAAGCCGTGCGACCAGCCGACCAGCCGGTCGCCCTGGTACGCGCCGATGCGCAACGCAAACACTTTCCCGAGGGCGAGCTTGAGCTCGTTCGAGGCGCGGACCTCGGGGTTGCTCAGCCAGGTCGATTCGGGGATGACCGGTGCATCGCCGATGAGGTGCGCCTGGACAAGGTGGCTAAACTCGGGCTCAATCGAACCGATATACTTCTCTCAGCTCGATGTCCTGGGTTGGATCAGGCTCCACGCGAGGCCCCTTCCAGGTAGGTTTCGTAAGGACGCTACGGCTTGTCCTGCTTGAAGATCTTCCTAGCATTGATCTCCCCGGTCACCGCCGTGGTCCCGGTGAGATCTTCCACGCGATCGCGCTGCTCGTTGTACACGGGGCGGCTGAGCCGGACGGTGGTCTCCACGCGCAGCGCCATGTTGTCCTGAACCGCCTTTTCGTGGACGGCGGCAGCCTCGATGAGCCCCTTGCGAAGCAGCGCCATGAACTCGTCGAGATCGGAAGGATCCAGATCGATACGCTCGATGGACTTCTGCTCCTCCCGGGTGGTGTACCTCGTGACGTTCTTGAATAATCAGGGTGCAGCAGTGCTGCTGCAGGAACCGCGGAGGTCGGGCCGCCTTCGCACGAATGGCACCTGCGCGTGCACTACCACCATCCACCTGCCCCCCAAGTGATCGTCTCGTGACCCAGCCTCAGCTGGACAAGAACGCCCGGAAGCTGCTCGAGACCCATCGGGCTCGCACTCAATAGCTCGCTGCTCGTCATCGATCTGGTGATCGTTCCGGAGATCGATCTGTCAGCCGTGCGCACGAGCGTGGCCGCGATCGCGATGATCTTGCTGCTGGTCGGCCTCATCTGGGAGTCGCGATGACCACCTACATGGCCTCGGTCTACGGCGCCCTCATCATCATGTGCGCGCTCGCCAGTTTGTTCTTCTTGCGGTACTGGCGGATGACGCGCGACCGGTTCTTCATCTGGTTCGCGAGCACGTTCGCGACCTTCGGGGTCAGCTGGGCCCTGCTCGTGTACGACGACCACGCGTCGGAGCACACCTCCTACGTCTACGCGATCCGCCTGGCCGGATTCCTGGAAATTCTTGCTGCAATCTTCCTGAAGAACCGAAGCTCTCGAGGCTGAGATTCAGGTCGCATCCACCGTATCGCCGCGCATATAGTTTGTACACACACTGTTACAATTGGGTGCGCGCTAGCTGAGCTAGCGAGGCCGGACACCGGCGTACCGTCATCCGATCTCGGGCCAACGGGGCGCGATCGCGAACGCGCCATGGATGAGCCCGACGTGCGAATACGCCTGCGGGAAGTTCCCCCACATGACGCCCGACACCGGATCGATGTCCTCGGACAGCAAGCCTAGCGGCGACTGGATGGCGCGGACTCGATCCATCACGATCCGCGCCTCGTCGGCCCGGCCGATCCTGGCGAGCGCCTCGACGAGCCAGAACGTGCACAGCGTGAACGCGACGGTGGGCACGCCGAAGTCATCGGTCGTCCGGTACCGCCTCAGCCAGCCGTGATGATCGAGGTCGGCGCGCACGGCGTCGACCGTGGCGATCATGCGTGGATCGTCGGCCGGCAGCAGCTGGAGCGTGACGGCCTGGAGCAGCGCGGCGTCGACCTCTGTTCCATGATAGTCCGCCGTGAGGCCCCCCCGCGCCGGATCGACCGCTTCGCGCAGCAGCTCCGCGCGGATCCGGTTCGCGGCGCCGGCCAGCTCGTCGACGACGCCGGGCCGGTAACGCCGCGCGATCCGACTCGCGCGGTCTGCCGCGGCCCAGCACATCAGCGAGCTGAAGGTTTGCGGGCGCCAGTTTGCCCGGTACTCCCAGATTCCGGCGTCCGGCTTGCCTGCCACCGCGATCGCCTGTCGCGCGAGCCGCTCGACGAGATCGAGCACCTGGGGCGTGACCTGTTCGCGAAACCGCGCGTCGAGGAACATCGGCGTGAGGGCGAGCACCATCTCACCGAACACATCGTGTTGCTGATGCGTGGCGGCGCCGTTGCCGATCCGGACCGGGCGCTCGCCGCGAAACCCCGACCAGTTCTCGAGAACCTGCTCCATCGGACACGGCTTGCCATCGATCGCGTACAGCGGGGAGAGGTTCATCGCCGGCGACGATGCCGCGATGTTGAGCAGGTAGTGAAGGAACTGCTCGCGCTCTTCGAAGTGGCCGAGCAGACGGAACGCCCCCAGGGCGTAGAACGCGTCGCGTAGCCAGCAGTACCGGTAGTCCCAGGCGCGGCCCGATCCCGGCGCCTCCACGATCGAGGTGGTCAACGCAGCTGCGATCGCGCCGGTGTCCTCGAAGCAATGCAGCTTCAACACGAGAGCGGACCGAATCACCTCCTCCTGGAAGATCGACGGAATGTCGCAGCTCTTGACCCACTGCTGCCAGTACCGCGTGGTCTCACGCAGGAACCGGTCGCACAGCGGCAGCAGCGGTTCCTCGACCGGCGCGTCCCACGACAGGACGAAGTGCTTGCGCTCGGTGAGCGCCCACGGCTCACCGTGCAGGTACGATAGCGGCGCGTCGGTGGTCAGCCGCAGGTGCGCGACGAACCCGCGATAGGCGATGTGATGCGAGCCGTGCTCGCGCTCGGGTCGGGCGCGCGACCAGCCGAGCACCGGATCGCACGCGACGCGGAGCCGCGGTGTCCCGGTCAGGGGCTCGACGATCCGGACCAGCTTGGTCGGCCGGAAGCTGCGTTCATGCTGGACGAAGCGTGGCGCGAAGTCGACGATCCGGAACGCGCCGTCTGGATCGTCGAACCGGGTCTCCAGGATGTTGGTGTTCGGCAGGTAGCGCTGCGTCCCCAGCCGACCATCGCACGGCGCGATCGAGAACTGGCCGCCCTCGGGGTCGAGGAGCGCACCGAACACCGGTGGGGAGTCGAACCGCGGCATGCAGGACCACACGATCGCGCCGCTTCGGTGCACCAGCGCCGAGAGCTGGCAATTGCCGATAAGGCCGAGGTCGGCGAGTTCCATGTGCTCATCTATCATGCAATGGTTGGAGGAACATGCGAGGAAACATGCGGTTTCTGCTCCCGCTGATCGCAGGCCTCGCCTTGCTCGCGGGGATCGGTTATATCGTGCTGATCCGGACGACCTCGCGATGGTTCGAAAAGGATCTCGTGTTGCGGGGCCAGCTCGCGATCGATTCGGCGCGTACCAGCCTGGCGACGCACTGGGAGGATCGCGCCGACCTCGTGCAAGTCCTCGCCGACATCACGCGCGACGAGCGCATCATGGCGGCATCGGCGTGCGCAGCGTCGGGCGCACAGATCGCCGCGACCGAAGCGTATCCAGCGCAGTTCACGTGCGCTTCGATCGAAGGCCACATGCGTGAACACTCCGACGCCTCGTCATGGACGACGACCATCGAGCTCCCGTCGGGCCGCGTTCGCGTGAGCGCCACGCAACTCGTTCGTCGCGACGAGGTGATCGGTACGGTCGTGCTCGTCCACGACCTCAGCTACCTCGAGCGACGCGAGGCCACCACCCGGAACTTCCTGCTTACGGGATTCTTCGTGCTAGCGCTCGGCGCCGCGACTGTGACCCTCCTGGCCGCGCGGTTCGCGTGGCGCGGCTGGACCAAGAGCCTGCGCGAGGCGCTCGCCGGGAACCCGACGCGGGACTTCCAGCCGCTCGTGCGCGATGTCCGCATGCTCGTCGAACGCCTCGCGGGCGAGCGAGAGGAGGGCGTACGGGCGGGGCCTTGGGGGCCCGAGCGCTTGCGTTCGGCCTTGACCGAGCACCTGCAAGGTGAGCGTGTGGTGATCCTGGCGAACCGCGAGCCCTACATCCACGACCAGATCGGAGATGAGATCCGCGTGCTCCATCCTGCGAGCGGCCTGGTCACCGCGCTCGAGCCGGTGATGCGCGCGTGCTCGGGGGTCTGGGTCGCTCATGGAAGCGGTAGCGCGGACCGCGCGACCGTCGATGCGCATGATCGGGTGCGTGTTCCCCCGGGTGAGGAGTCCTATGTCATCCGACGGGTGTGGCTCTCCGAAGCCGAAGAGGCTGGCTACTACTACGGGTTCTCCAACGAAGGACTCTGGCCGCTGTGCCACGTCGCGCACACCCGGCCGACGTTTCTCGTCGACGACTGGACGCACTACATGCGGGTCAACCAGCGGTTCGCCGACGCGGTGTGCGAAGAGGTCGACTCTGACGACCCGGTGGTGCTGGTGCAAGACTACCACTTCGCGCTCGCGCCGCGGATGATCCGCGACAAGCTGCCCCGGGCGACGATCATCACGTTCTGGCACATCCCTTGGCCGAACGCCGAGCGTCTCGGCATCTGCCCGTGGCGCGAAGAGTTGATCTCGGGACTGCTGGGCTCGAGCATCCTGGGGTTCCACACGCAGCAGCACTGCAACAACTTCGTCGACTCGGTGGACGCGTTCATGGAGAGCCGGATCGATCGGGAGGCCACGGCGATCGTCCAGGGCGACCGTAGGACGCTCGTCCGGCCGTATCCGATCTCGATCGAGTGGCCGGTCCGCTGGCTCGATGACTCGCCGGCGGTCGCGGAGTGCCGCGCGAGCGTGCGGCGCGAGCTTGGGCTCGCCGAGGATGCGCTGCTCGGCGTCGGGATCGACCGGCTCGACTACACCAAGGGGATCGAGGAGCGGCTGTCGGCCGTCGATCAGCTGCTGACGCGCTATCCGGAGTTCCGCGGTCGGTTCACGTTCGCCCAGCTCGCGGCGCCGAGTCGGACCAAGATCGCTCGCTATCGCGAGCTCAACGAGCAGATCGAGGTGCTCGCCGAAGCGATCAACGCAAGGTGGGCGACCGCGTCCTACCGGCCGATCGCGCTCCTGCGCACGCACCACGAGCCCGCTACCGTGTTTCGTTACTACCGCGCGGCCGAGCTATGCTACGTGAGCAGCCTGCACGATGGAATGAACCTGGTCGCCAAGGAGTTCGTTGCCGCGCACGACGACGAGCTCGGCGTGCTCGTGCTCTCGCAGTTCACCGGAGCCGCGCGTGACCTGACCGAGGCGTTGATCGTCAATCCGTATGATCTGCGCCAGGCAAGCGACGCGCTCGCGACCGCGTTGCGGATGCCCGCCGACGAGCAGCGCGAGCGGATGCGGTCGATGCGCCGCCTGGTCGCGGAGTTCAACGTCTATCGCTGGGCCGGACGCATGCTCGTCGATGCCGCGGCGGTACGGCGACGGGAGCGTATGTCCGGGCGGTTGTCGACACGCATCAGGGGGAGCTCGTGAGGCACATCCTCGCGAGTAGCAACCGCGACGTGCTAGCGCAGCTCGCGTGGTCGAAGGTCCTGCTGGCGTTCGACTTCGATGGGACGCTCGCGCCGATCGTCGAGGATCGCGAAGATGCTGTGATGCGCGGCAAGACCCGCGCGTTGCTCGCGACCGTCTGCGAGCAATATCCGTGCGCGGTGATCTCCGGCCGGGCCAAGCGCGATGTGGCTGCTAGGCTCGGACGGGTCGGCATGAAGTATGTGATCGGTAACCACGGGATCGAGCCAGGCGCCGGGATCGCGCGGTTTCAGCGCGACGTCGCGATCTTCCGCCCGCTGCTCGCGCAAGCGCTCGCGGTGGCCCAAGGCATCGAGATCGAGGACAAGCGGTACTCGCTCGCCGTTCACTATCGGGCCGCGCGACACAAGCGCGAGGCGCGGTCCGCGATCGAACGCGCCGTCGCCGGGCTGCCTCGCACGATGCGCGTGATCGCGGGCAAGCTGGTCGCGAATATCGTCCCCGTGGGCGCGCGGAACAAAGGAGACGTCCTGGTCGAGCTTCGGGACCAGGAGGCCGCGGACGTCGCGCTCTACCTCGGTGATGACGTGACCGACGAGGACGTATTCACGCTCGATCAGCCGGGCCGGCTGCTGTCGATCCGTATCGGCAAGGCGGCGCGGTCCGCGGCGCGGTACTACCTTCGCGATCAGCGCGAGATCGATCGGCTGCTCGTGTACCTCGTCGAGCTGCGCCGGGACCGGCGCGACTGGTGACACGGAGTGCCGAGCCCCGATATCTGCTCGGGCCGGGGCTCGACTTCCTCGAGAGCCTGTGGTGGCTCAATCACGCGATGCAGCGCGTGTCGAACGGATGTCGCACGAGCTCGGCCTGACCGGCCCCCAGCGCCTGGTGGCTACATACCCGCGGCCGTCAGCGCGAGATACGTCAACGCTCCGGAGACATAGCCGAGCAGCGCGGGAAGCGAGAACTTGCGAACGTACCAGCCGAAGCTGATCCGCTGGAGCCCCATCACGGCGATGCCGGCCGCGGAGCCGATGATCAAGATGCTCCCGCCGGTTCCAGCGCAATAGGCGAGGAACGTCCAGAAGTGATGATCCGTTGGAAACGTCGTCAGCGGATACATCCCTTGCGTCGCGCCCACGAGCGGCACGTTGTCGATCACGGCCGACGACAGGCCGACACAGACCGTGATCACATCGACGTTGCCGATCGTCCGGTCCATGAGCTCCGCCAGGCTCCTCAGGAGCCCGATGTCTTCCAGCACAGCGATGGCGAGCAGGATTCCGAGGAAGAACAGGATGCTCGGCGAATCTACGCGCTGCAGTGCCCCCGCAACGGTCAAGGCCCCGCGATGCTCGTCCGGCTTCGTCTTGTGAATCAGCTCGGTGACTGTCCACAAGACTCCCAGGCCGAACAGCACGCCCATGAACGGAGGGAGATGGGTGACCGACTTGAACACCGGGACGAACAGCAGCGCTCCAATCCCCGTGAACAAGACGATCTTTCGGTCGAGTGGCGTGCTCGGCGCCGCAGACTCATCGTCGATCGCGAGCGGCCGGGTGACGGTGCCCTTCATGCGAAGCGCGCTCCACACAACCGGGACGATCACGCTGACCAGGGACGGGATGATCAACTGCTTGATCAAGTTCGTGCTGGTGATCTGGCCGCCGATCCAGAGCATGGTCGTGGTGACGTCGCCGACGGGAGACCACGCTCCACCGGAGTTGGCGGCGATGATGACGATCCCGCCGTAGTACATGCGATCGTCCTCATCCCGCACGAGCTTGCGGATGAGCGACATCATGAAAATCGAGGTCGTCAGGTTGTCGAGAACTGCCGACAGGAAGAACCCGAGCAACGCGACGATCACGAGGAGCTTGCGGCGGCTGAGCGTCGTGATCCGCGACGTGATCAGCTGGAAGCCATCGTGTGCGTCGACCAGCTCGACGATCGTCATCGCCCCCAGGAGAAAGAACAGGATCCCCGACAGCTCCGCGACGTGCGACTGGAACGCTTCGCCGGTGGCGTGCGGACCTCCGCCGAGCGCATACGCCGTCCAGCACAGCACGCCGGTCAACAGTGCCGTGCCCGACTTGTTCAGCTTCAGCGGATGCTCGAACACGATGGCCACGTAGCCAAGGACGAAGATTGCGACGATGAGCGCGGCCATCGGTCAGCTGTTCATCGTGCGGGCCGAGCCCTGGTCATGCGAGCCGACGCCGAGCCGGCGCAACAACGCGCCGAACGTGAGGCCCTGCACCAGCATCGAGAACGCGACCACGGCGTAGGTCATCACGATGATCACGTTCCGGGCACCGCTCGCCGGGAGCGCGAGCGCCATCGCGATCGAGATCCCGCCTCGCAGCGCCCCCCAGGTCAGGATCTTCACCGAGTGAGTTGGATGCGCGCCGAACGGGCGCAGCGCCAGCAGCGAGAGCGCCACCGAGGTGGCGCGCGCTCCGAGCGCGATCAGGACGCCGATCGCGGCGGCGCCGCCGACGCCCGCCGACATGGGCACGACGATGACCATCACGCCGATCATGAGGAACAAGACGGCGTTGAGGATCTCGTCGATCAGCTTCCAGAACATGTCGACGTGCATGCGCGTCTCGTTCGACATCGCGAGGCGCCGCCCCTGGTTCCCGATCACCAGGCCCGCGACGACCGCTGCGATCGGCGCGGAGACGTGGAGGACCTCGGCAGCCGCGTACCCGCCGGTCACGAGCGCCAGCGTGATGAGGATCTCCGCCGTGTAGTCATTGATACTGAGGAGCAGGTAGAACCCGATGTAGCCGGCGGCGAGGCCGAACGCCGCGCCACCGATCGCTTCGCGCACGAACAGCAGCGAGACCTCGGAAACGCTGGATTCCGAGCCACCGGCGATCGACAGCAACACCGTGAAGACCACGACGCCGACGCCGTCGTTGAACAAGGACTCCCCCGCGATCCGCACCTCGAGCTCGCGAGGCGCCCCCGCTGACTTGAGGATGCCGAGCACCGCGATCGGATCGGTCGGCGAGATCAGCGCGCCGAACAGCAGGGCCTCGACCAGGCGCACCTGAATCCCGATGACGCTGAGCAACGCGAAGATGGCACCCCCTACCAGGGCCGTCGAAACCAGCGTGGTTCCGACCGCGAGCGTGCCGATCGCGACCTTCTCGCTGCCCAGATCCTCCAGATCGATGTGCAGGGCGCCCGCGAACAGCAACAAACCGAGCATGCCGTGGAGCAGCGTGTTGCCGAAGTCAAGCTCGGCGACCCAGCGCCGCGGTACCGTGAGGTCGATCAGCCCGACCGACGACATCGCGAGCAGGATCAGGGAGCCAATCATCGCGGCCGCCATGATGCCGACCGAAGACGGCAGCTTCAGGAACCGCGTGTTGACGTACGCGAGCGCCGCCGTGAGCGTGAGAACGAGAGCAGCGAGCTGAAAGGTGGTCATGGGCGCGTGCGAGGCTGCATGGCTCAGCCATGCGATCATTGAGCTGGCGGCCCGACCAGCTCGTGCACCTGCGGCCAGCGCCGCACCCGGTCCCATTCTCATGTGCGGTGCACGGCCGGGTCAAGGCACAACCCAGCTCCTCAGCTCGGTTCGAGGGCGCGCACCGCCTTCGTGGTCTCGGCGTACTCGAGGATCTAGGCGTCACGTGTAACGAGGGTGGCTCCGAGATGACGCGCGGTCGCGACGATGATTCGATCGGCAGGATCTGCGTGCTCCCACGATCGGATCAGCGTCCGGCATTCCAGACCGCGCCTGTCGAGACCAGCTCCTCGACAGGCGCCACATGGAGGATCGACTGCCTTGCCGCGCCGAAGATCGTGCGACGTGCGGCACGAGGCGCGGCCGGCACGAGGACGACGAGCGGTTTGCCGCGCTTGGTCACCTCGAGCGGCTCGCGGGTCTCGGCAACCCGCTCCATCAGCGTCAGGCATGTGGCCTTGAACTTGGCTGCAGCGACCTGCTTCAGGTGACCATATTCTCATGGTCACTTCGCTGTGTCCGCTCCCGAACCAGGCCTGACGTCGCCAGCACACGCGTCGTCGAGGAATCTTGCATCGGCTACGAGGCCATCGAAGATCTCGCAGGCCGCATGCCCGGCGCAACCGGTGACTCCGGCGCCGGGGGCTCGTCGGGACCGTGGACCGCTGGTAGGTTCCCGGGCATGTCCAAAGCCGCCGCGTTCGCCGCGTTCGATCCGACCTCGCCGCTGGTCCCGTTCTCGTTCGAGCGCCGCGAACCCGGCCCGCTCGACGTCCAGATCGACATCCTCTACTGCGGCGTCTGCCACTCCGATCTGCACACCGCGAAGAGCGAGTGGTCGGGGACGACGTACCCGTGCGTGCCGGGCCACGAGATCGTCGGGCGGGTCAGCAAGGTCGGCGCGGACGTCAAAGCGTTCCAGGTCGGCGCGCTCGCCGCGGTGGGCTGCATGGTCGACGCCTGCCGGACCTGTGACAGCTGCACTGCGGGACTCGAGCAGTACTGCGACCGCAGCGCGACGGTCTACACGTACAACACCAAGGACAAGCTCGGCCCGGGGCCGGTGACCTACGGCGGCTACTCGAGCCGGATCGTCGTCGCCGAGGCGTTCTGCCTGCGGATCTCCGACAAGCTGCCGCTGGCCGCGGTCGCGCCGCTCCTGTGCGCGGGCGTCACGACGTGGTCGCCGCTCCAGCGCTGGGGCGCCGGCAAGGGCAAGAAGGTCGGCGTGGTCGGCCTCGGCGGGCTCGGCCACATGGCGGTGAAGCTGTCGCACGCGCTGGGCGCGCACACGGTGATGTTCACGACGTCGCCGGGCAAGGCCGAGGACGCGCGGCGGCTCGGCGCCAACGAGGTCGTGATCTCGACCGATCCGGACGCGCTGAAGGCCCACGCGTCGAGCTTCGACCTGATCCTCGACACGATCGCGGCGCCGCACGATCTCGACGCCTACACGCAGCTGCTGCGCCGGGACGGCACCCTGACGCTGCTGGGCGTCCCGCCGACCGCGCATCCGTCGCCGGGCGTCGGCAAGCTGATCACCAAGCGGCGCAGCATCGCCGGGTCGCTGATCGGCGGCATCCGCGAGACCCAGGAGATGCTCGACTTCTGCGCCGAGCGCGAGATCGTGTCCGACATCGAGCTGATCCCGATCCAGCAGATCAACGAGGCCTACGCGCGGATGCTGAAGAGCGACGTCAAGTACCGCTTCGTGATCGACATGGCGTCGCTCGGCGCAAGCTGAGCCGCAGCGGCGAGCTTCAGGCCAGAGGACCCGGTCGATCGCGTTCACGAGGCGTACGCCCAGACGATCGAGCCGGTGCTAGATTGGCGTCGGATGGAATCGGAAGAGCGTGCGCAGGTATCCTGGATCTTCGCAAGCGAAGACGAGCCGATCGCGCGCGAGTTGCTGAACCGTGCCGGCGTGCTCGAGGCCCAGGGGCTGCTCCAGAACACGGAGTTGACCGGGCCGGCGCTCGACTTGTTGTGGAGCGCCTTCGCAGCGACGACGATGAGCGCGGAACGCGACGCCCGAATCGCGACGCTGCGACGCACCGACGTCGCGGTGTTCCTGTGCAGCCACGTGCTCCTCGATGATCCATCCTGGACGCGAGCCTTCTCGATCGTCACGCAGAACCCGCACACGCGGGTGATCCCGGTGGTCCTGAGCGCGATGACGCTGCCGCCGGAGCTAGCGGCGTTTCAGGTGCTGCCTCGCGACGGCAAGCCGATCATGGCGCGGCCCAACCGGGAGGAGGCGCTGCTCGAGGTGATCCAGGGGCTCCTGGAGACGATCAAGTTCCGGCAGAGCGCTGACTCGCCGGCGGCAGCGTCACCGAGCGGATCGCAGGGGCCAGGCGGCGCTCCGGTCGGGACCAGCATCACCGAGATCTTCCGGCTCGACGGACCACCCACGTTCACGTTCATCGAGCCGCCGGAGTTCGCCAGGCTCAAGCTCGAGCTGCGCACGATGGGCACCGGGCTGATCGTCGAGGGACCATCGAAGGTCGGCAAGTCGACCGCGATCCGCAAGGCGATGCAGGCGCTCGGGATCGCAGAGCGTGACCAGATCTGGTGGCACGGGCAGCGGCCGCTACCGCTCGTCGAGCTTGCGCATCAGCTCGACGAGCTGCTCCGCGCGACCCGAGATACGTGGTTGTTCATCGACGACTTCCATCACCTCGAGGACGAACGCTACCGGCGCGAGCTCGCGTCCGCCATGAAGGTGCTCGCCGATCTGCCGACCCGGCACGCCAAGGTCACGCTCATCGGAATCACCCCCCTCGGTAACTCGTTGGTCCAGGTGATGCCCGATCTCGCCGGACGGTTCCGCGTCATGCGCCTCGACGTCGAGAAAGCCTGGAAGGGCAGCAGCAAGATCGCCGAATTGATCATCCGGGGAGAGAGCGCGGCCCACCTTCGATTCCAGCGCCGCGACGAGTTCGTGCTCGCCGCCGCCGGCAGCTTCTTTCTCGCGCAGTACCTGTGCAAGGAAGCGGCGGTGAAGGCCGGGGTCCTCGAAGTCCAGCGGGAGCTCGTCGAGATCGACCTCGGACCGCCCGATGTGATCGCGGCGATCCAGGGCGAGCTGTCGGCGCGGTTTCGCGCTCCGCTGATCGACTTTGCGGCGTTCGACGCTACCCCCCCTCCGCGTGGCGCCGGGATCTCGCTGCTGTGGCTGCTGTCGCGCAGCGGCGATGGCTTCGTCTCGGTCCGGGAGGCGCGCCTGCAGTTCCCGATGCTGAACGCCGCGTTCGACTGGCTGCTCGCGAGCAACCTCACGCGCTGCTTCCACGACCACCCGCACCTCAAGGGGCTCCTCTACTACAACCGTGCGACGCAGACGCTGACGATGGAGGATCCGCAGCTCAAGTTCTATCTGCAACGCCTGAGCTGGGAAGAGTTTGCGGCGGCCAGCGGCCACGGCCCCGTGCGGTTCCACTCCGAGGATGGGCCGCTGTGGCCGATCATCGCCAGCGGGAGCGCCGCGGTCGGAGGGATAACCTCCACCGGCGTCACGGTGACGAAGCCGGCGGTCGCGGCACGAGGTCGGCGGCTGTTGCACCTCTCGGACCTGCACTTCGCGACGAAGGATCAGGCGACCATCTGGTACTCCCAGCTCGCGGCGGATCTACGCGAGCAGCAGATCGACAGCCTCGACGCGCTCGTCGTATCCGGCGACCTCGTCAACCGCGCCGATCCCGCGGAATACGATGCGGCGCGGCTGTTCCTCGAGAAGCTGATGTCGGGGTTCTCGCTGTCGGCGCGGCAGATCGCGCTGGTGCCCGGAAATCACGACGTGAGCTGGTCCCTGTCGGAAGACGCGTACCAGCCGGTCCGCCGCGCGCGCTATCCCCGCGCGCTGCCACCGGGCGGCTACATCGAGCGCGACGGCGGCATCATCGAGGTTCGTGACGACGAGGGCTATCGTAAGCGGTTCCAGCCGTTCGCCGAGCTGTACCGTGAGATCAAGGGCGTCCCCTATCCGCTCGCGTTCGAGGACCAGGCCATCATCGACGACCTCGCCGACCTCGGGGTTTGCATCCTCGGGCTCAACTCGGCCTGGGAGATCGACCACCACTACCACGACCGCGCCAGCATCCACCCGGAGGCGCTCGCGAACGCGCTGCTCAAGCTCGGTGCGCCGGCCGCCGGCCAGCTGCGGATCGCCGTCTTCCACCACCCGCTGCACGGCGGAGAGGACTCGCAGATCCGCGACGCTGCATTCCTGCAGCGGCTCGCGGTCCACGGCTTCCGGATCGCGCTCCACGGCCACGTCCACAAGGCCGACACCGAGCAGTATCGCTACGACCGCGTCGAGGGTGGCCGCCGGATCGAGATCATCGCGGCCGGCACCTTCGGGGCCCCCACCCGCGAGTGGGTACCGGGGTATCCACTGCAGTACAACCTGCTGCTGGTTGGCGACGACAAGGTCACGGTGGAGACCCGCTGCCGCCGCGAGATCAACGGCGCGTGGGAGCCCTACGCGCGCTGGCAGCAGGGCCCCGGGACGGATCCCCTGCCTCGCTACATCGTCGAGCGATGACCCAGCTCAGTTCAGCGGCTTGCGCGCGCAGGCGGCGCCCTGGTCACTGATACATTGCTGGAGGCCTGGGGTGCCGGCGCCGTACTTGTCGATGCAGCACTGCGTGCAGATCAGTCACATGTGGGCAGGTACGAGCGCCGTTCGCCAGGCAACGCGCGTGGTCGTTGACCCGCGGGCGATTCGCTTCGATAATGGTCGATGGTGGTCGACACCACGGTGACACCCTCGATTCCCGGGAGCGGCGGGATCGATCCGGATCTCCGGACCGGCCGGGTGGTCTGCGAGTACCAGATCGAGACCAAGCTGGGCCAGGGCGGGTTCGGCGCGGTGTTCAAGGCGGTGCACCCGCTGATCGGCAAGCAGGTCGCGATCAAGGTGCTGTCGCACCGGTTCTCGGTCGATCCGGAGATGGTCTCGCGGTTCGTGGCCGAGGCCCGCGCGGTCAACGAGATCCGCCACCACAACATCATCGACATCTTCTCGTTCGGCACGCTCGACGACGGCCGCCACTACTACGTGATGGAGTACCTCGAGGGCGAGACGCTCGAGCGCCGGATCACGCGCGAGGGCTACCTGTCGCTGCGCGACACGCTGGCGATCCTGCGGCCGCTCGCGCGCGCGCTCGACGCGGTGCACGTCAAGGGCATCGCGCACCGCGATCTGAAGGCCGAGAACGTGCTGCTCGCGTCGAACCCCGACGGCGTGTTTCCCAAGCTGCTCGATTTCGGCATCGCGAAGCTGCTCGCCCCCGAGGA
>Ga0137459_1000014_pt1 | contig 50816 bp, 65 predicted proteins | sample EasRivERMGT700_2_FD_104908 | JGI IMG/M metagenome (GOLD analysis project Ga0137459, IMG submission 104908) | Soil microbial communities from meander-bound floodplain in the East River, Colorado, USA - East River MetaG ERMGT700_2 | ecosystem: Environmental > Terrestrial > Soil > Floodplain ...
CACACAAACACGAATCCAGAGAATACCAGGCTTTGCCGCTTCCGGCACCTTGTTGCAGGCAGGCGAGGGGGTAAAACCCTAGCAGCAGCCTGGGAAACAATCTTCTACGCGCTTCACCCCGAGGTATTCCACCAGGATCTCCATGGTACGAACTCGCGTAGACCGCTAGTGATCTGGGTTATGGCCCAGGACTACACGATGGGCCTCTGGTCTAAGTTGGCTATCCGCGAGGTATTGCAGGCAGCCGGTATGGTGGAGGATGTGGACTATAAGGAGAACCGAGGCCACCAGTGGATCGAGTTCGCCAACGGATCATTCCTGCTGTTTAAGACCGCAGACAACCCCACCAAGCTCAGAGGTGCAGGTGTGGACATCATGTGGATGGATGAAGCTGCGTTCATTGTGAATGAAGAGGCGTGGGACGTTAGTTCCCCGTCGCTCACCCAGACCCTAGGCATGTTCATTTCTGCTACCACCCCAGACGGAAAGAACTGGTTTTACAACCATTTCTGGTCTGACAAGGCGTTGGCTAACCCATCACACGGGCGTGTAGAGTATTTTTCTATTGACAGTCCTTACTACGACGTAGCGGAGTGGAAGCGCCTTGCAGAGGAGTATCACCCCTTCAAATTCAAGCAAGAGTTCATGGCTTCTTTTGATGCTATGGCGGGAAAGGAGTTGTCAGGTGAATGGCTACATTACTACGAAGCTGCGGAATTGGACGCATACCGTGGTCTTGATGGTTCATTCCCCGGTCTCACTATGTTTGTGGCTGTCGATCCCGCAATTTCTCTTGCCGATACAGCCGACCGATTTGCTATCTCAGCAATTGGAGTCACAAAAGACAGAAAGCAAGCCTATCTTGTAGACCAGTGGGCAGGTCGTATTCCGTTTCCGGAACAGGTAGACAAAATTAATCAGTGGTTCCAGAAGTATAGCCCCTACGGGATTGGTATTGAGAAAACCGCGTACCAGGCAGCCCTTGTTCAACAGGTTCAGCGACTTGAAGGGCTGCCACCCGTTGTCCCCCTATGGGCCAAGGGAAAGAAGTTTGAACGCATCCTGGCTATGACTCCATACTTTCGCACAGGAAGAATCAAGATTAGTCGGGATCAGTCGGATTTTATCAATGAGTGGGTTGGTTACGATTCCCTCAAGAAGAATCCCCAAGACGACTGTTTGGACTCAGTAGAAATGGCACTTCGCATTGCCGGAGTTCTTCTACCAAGTCAGAAACGCCCAGATGAAGCCCCTATCCTCGAAGGAGCGGCCTCTACTGCAAGTATGTGGGTTGAACTTGCAGCCAAAGCGGCCAGCAAGAGGAAGGATCTGCACACGATGGACGAGCATTTAGGAAGCGAGTGGTAATGAAACTTACTGAAGGTGGACGCCTACAGCGCCCAAATTTGTGTTTTCTGTGTGAGACCACACCGGATCACGGTACCAAGGTCATCGACACCGAACGTTATTTCGACGGACATCCCTTTAACCTACAGGGACGGCGATACGTCTGCGAGAAGTGCATCAACTCCATGTTGGTTCACTTTGACCTTGCTGACAGAGCAACCGTCGAGCGAGCGGAGAATGACACATTGCAGGCACAGAGAGTCCTACAGGGGCTCAAACGCCGCATTGACATTCTATTCAACGATTTGAGGCAGCTTGCCGAGAATCCTACAGCACTCATGGAGGAGATTGATGTTACACCGACGGGATCTGGAAGCGGAACTGTGGGTGAAGTCGCGCGAGTTGAAGTTGACCCAGGATCAATTGACGGTGGAGCGGGAGAAGACCTCTCTTCTGACGCTGAGAGTGGAAATCCTGAAAGAGGATCTGGCGAAACTGCTAAAACATACTCAGGAGCTAGCCTCACAACCAGTCCCTACGCGCAGTAAAACGCCCCTTTACATGAGTGAGAGCGAAGAAGATATCCGCTTTATGAAGGAAACTCAGCAGATTAGTATGGCTGAGGCCGAAGAGTTGCTTCGTGCGCTTGAATTTGACAACGAAATTGTCCTCGACTATGACGAGGATCTAAGCACAATCTAGGAGAACAATGGCTGATTCAGACCAGGCCGCAGGACAGACGAAGGATGTAAGTAAACTTTTGTCTGCCTCCGATCTCAATGAAAAACTGGACAGCCTGAAGCGTGGTCGCCAGTATCTTGAGGCTCAGTGGAAGCTGAGTCTCGCCTTCTATAAGGGAAAACAGTACACATATTACAACAAATCCCTTAAACGGTTGGAGTCCCTACCGGTGGAGGATGGCGAAAAGCCTCGCTACCGGGTGAGGATCGTGAACAATCAAATCTCGCCTGGTGCCCACGCGCTTCTGGCTAAGCTAACGAAGACCAAGCCGGTTACCCATGCTACAGCCTCGTCTGGCTCCGATGCGGACATTAAGGCCGCTCAGCTAGCCGACAAGCTATTGGAGCATTGGTGGACTGAGTTCAGTCTGGACGACAAACTGGCAGAAGCACTCCTATGGACTATTATCACCGGACAGGGCTATTGGAAGGTCACCTGGGACAAGGACGCCGGTAAGCAGATGCGCTTCCTACTCGACCCGAACGGCAACCCTATCACCGACTCTTCCATGCAGGATCTATTCCGTGCGGAACTCTCTAATCAAGGTATCCAGCCACAGGAGAAGGTCGTCTACATGGGAGATATCAAGGTAGAGGTTCTCTCCCCGTTTGATGTGTTCTGTGATGAATCTGCGAAGGTCTTTGATGAGGCCAAGTATGCCATCTGTGTTCATAACATGACGCCGGAGGAAATCAACAAGAAGTGGAAAGTAGACGTTAAAGCGGACGCTATTCCCTCGGGAAACGATGTTGGTTCCACGATGCCTGGTTCCGCGCTCAATGCGACAGAACCGAGTGTCAAAGGCGTCAATGTAGGCTACTTCTTGCCTCAGGCAACTATTCCCAACGGACGGGTTGTTACCTGGGTAGACGAACATATCCTTGAGGATGAAGCGTGGCCCTATCCGACCGACAAACTTCCCTTGGTCAAGTTCCCGGGCATTCGTGTGCCGGGCCAGATTTACGACATGGGAGATGTTGAAGGAGCTATTCCGATTCAGAAGGATCTGAATAAGACCATCAGCCAGATTGTCGAGTACAAGAATCTTACGCTTAAGCCTCGCGTGTGGGCACCCACCGGCTCCTTGACGGGTGTTAGATTGACTTCCGAGCCGGGAGCAATTTACGAGTACAACCTCATTGGCGACCACAAACCGGAGGTTGAACAACTTCCTAGTATGCCTCCATATGTCTTCGAGCACCTGAAGAACCTGAGGGACGATATTCGTCAGGCATTCGGGATCGTGGACATTACCGAAGGTACCCCGCCTCCGAACGTAGAGGCTGGTATTGCCATTGATCTCTTGCAGGAAATGGCGACAGACCGCCTTGCACCGAGGATCTTGCTCTTGGAGCGAGTCCTTGGACGGTCTGGCGAGCTCATGTTGAATCTGGCACAGGAATATTACAAGGAACCACGCCTTCTGAAGGTTTATGGTAGCGGTGGCAGTACCAAAGCACGCCGCTTCTCACAGGCTGATCTGAAGGGTGGGGTGTCTATTCACGTTGAGACCGGTTCCGCGCTACCACGCACCCGTGCGGGTAGGCAGCAGAGAATTATGGACTATGTGGAGAGAGGAATCCTCCGCCCAGATCAGGCGTACAAGTATCTTGATATCGCGGATCTGCACGGTCTCGGCATGACATTCCAAGCCGACGAAGATCAGGCATATCGTGAGCACGATAGAATCCTAGCAGGGCAACCAGTCAATTCAGTTGCTTTGCAGAACGCCCAGATGCAAGCTGAGAGTGGGCAGGCGGTTGGCCCTGGTGGAGAACCAATTACCGATCCGGAGGCAATTCAGAACTATATGCAGCAGGAGAGCCTCCGTCCACAGCCCTTCGAGAATCTACAGTCCCATTTGGACGTTCATGCACTGTTTATGAAGTCCACTGAGTTCGAGACATTGCCGATGGAGGTCAAACAGTCCTTTATGACGCACTTTGCTCTTTCTCAGGAAGCATTGGCGCAGATGCCGAAACCCATTGAGTTCAAGCCGGTTACCCCGACGTTGCAGATTAAGAGCACCGCAGGGCCTACCGCAACGGCTAAGATCCTGGATCGTGCAGGCATTGATGTTACGCCTGAGGATATGCAGGAGCCGCCGCTTGAAACGTGGGTGTCGGATAGTATTGACAAGATCGACCAGGATGAAGCGGGTAACGATCCGCTTACTCCGCTGGATATGCAGCTTAAGTCTACGGAAATCCAGGCTAAGTTGGCAGATGCAGCAATTCGATCCGGTACCATCGCGCAACAGAATCAGCAGCGTCAAGAGCAGCACTTCCAGAAGTCGGGAGGAGACGCTGGCCTTCAGGAGCACAAGGAACGCAAGGCGAAAGCCGATGCAGACCTAGCTGAGAAGAAGCTCAAGGAGTCCTCGTTCAAGCCAAAGCCGAAGTCTAATGGCTAGGAGAACGTACACTGATCGAGAAAAGGCGGTTGTTTACGCCGAGCTTCAAGTGAATGAAGGCAATGTAAAGCGTACAGCGAGAAACACAGGAATTGATGCTTCCGCTGTTCGACGTTGGAAAATGGAGTGGGAGGCGAATGTAGTTCCCCAGAGCATTATTGCCGAGGTGGAACTAGTAGCCTCCGACTTCATTTCCGATGCTGTCCGAATCCGAGGCAAGCTATTGCAGAAGTTGGAGCAGGTGTTGGATAGTGGCGAACGCGCCACCATTCCGCAACTGACTACCGGCATCGGCATCCTCTCGGACAAGATCCGTGCATACGAGGCTATCTCCGAGACGACCAGGGTGGAGCATACGCTCGCCCTTCCCCCGGTTGAAGAACTGCGGGAACTGTTTTCAGGGCTAGTTGTCGGTATGCTAGACGCGGCCCGGACACGGGCAGCAGAAATCGAAGCGTTTGAGGAGCCAGTCTCGACTGAATATCGAGAACTCCTCCCCGCAGAGAAGGAGTAACATGTCAGAATATGATGCAGCTTTGGGGGCCTTCCAGGCTCTAGAGACCGATCCGTCGGCTCAGGAGGCCGGAAACCAGCCCGATGCGCCAGCAGGCGCGCCAGGAGCGGCACCTGTCGTACCGAGTCAGCAGACTCCACCGGAGCCTGCCTCAAAGAGTATCGACATCAGCGGTCTACCTGAAGAGGCGCAAATCTTCCTGCGAGCGCGTGAGCGTGAAATGCAGGCGGATTATACGCAGAAGACTCAGGCGGCTGCGGCGCAGAGGGCTGAAGCCGAACAGGCTATGCAGTTCATCCAGGCGCTTAATTCAGACCCACAGTTCGCCCTACAAGCGTACCAGACCCTAGAAGCCCAGCTAGCGCAGCAGGGCTACCTCCAAGCGCAGGAGCCTGAGGAACAGTACGATGAATACGGGCAGCCCGTCGGGCCTGATCCCTATGAGGAAAAGATTGCTGAACTTGAGCAATGGCGTGACCAGATGCAGGATGAGTGGCAGACAGCTAACCTGTCGGCTCATCTGGATCGGCAGATTTCTGTTATTCAGAGTCAGCATCCAGATTGGACTCAAGAGGATATGCAGTCCGTTATCGACCTGGGATTTGCAACGAACGGTGATCTTATGGCCGCTTCGGCGCAATATCAGGCGGTGCAGGATCAAGTCCTCGCCCGGTATCTTAGTAGCAAGTCTTCGGTCAATACTCCGGCTGCATTGCCTTCGGGTGGTGCAACTCAGGTGCCAGTGGTACCTAAGACGGAGGAACAGACCAGGGCTGCTGCAATGGAGATCATCAGAGCTCAACTCGGTTAACCCCTCTACTCTAGGACTGTAGTTAAGTTCGATAAGAGGAGAAACTGATGGCCTTTCTAGGTGCATCTGTTGCCTCGACTCTTTCTGGTGTACTCAAGGACGTTTATCTTGGCTCCGTCGTGGAGCAGCTAAACAACGAGGTGTTGCTTCCGCAGCGCATCGGCCGTGAGTCCCAGGACTTCGCAGGCAACCAGGTTGTCCTCTCTGTCCATAAGCAGCGTTCTTCTGGCGTGTTCGCACGCGGCGAAAACGTTGCATTCGCTAACCCGGGTGCTCAGCTTTATGCTAAGCCGGTCTTTGATATTAAGGCGCTCTATGGGCGCGTTCGTATCACAGGACTCGGCCGCGTGAAGACGGCTACCCAGGCAGGCTCCTTCCTTAAGGTGCTTGAGGGCGAGATCAATGGTATGAGAAACGACCTGAAGATGGACATTGCCCGTCAGTTGTACGGAGACGGTACCGCTCGTATTTCGAGTGGTTCCGCTGCTGCTGCTAACGTCATCGACATCCGGCCTATCGCCGGTGGTTCTACCAATACTGCTGAGCCGCTTCGTAAGGGCGAAATCTATATTGGTATGCAGATTGACGGAGGCACGGTTGCTGCTCCTACTACCCGGTTCGCTGATCGTGGAGTTTCGGACGTGTCTGTGTCTTTGGCACAGATTACGATTGACGGTGCTGCCGTCACGATGACTTCCGGTACGGACTTTATCTTCCGACAGGGTAACGCCGTTGCTGGTGTTTCGTATGAAATTGACGGACTCGGCAAGGTGCTACCTACGGCAGCCAATACCTTCGGTGGTATTGATGCTTCTGCGGCGGGTAACGGATGGTGGGACAACCAGCGGATTAACGCTGCGGGTGCTCTTACGCTTGATCTTATGACCCAGGCTATCAACTCGGTGACGGTTGCCGGTGGAGATACGTCTGGCATGATCTCAAGTCCGGGCATTCAGCGTGCGCTGTTTAACCTGCTTCAGCCCCAGGTGAGGTATGTTGAGCCTATGACTCTCCACGGAGGGTTTAAGGCACTCGACTACTTCGGAGCGCCCTTTATCGTGGATCGGCAGGCTCCCTTCGGCAAGGTGTTCTTCCTTGCGGAGAAGGAGCTCAAGATGTTCGATACAGGCGACTGGAACTGGCTGGACGAGGATGGCAACATCCTCAAGTGGGTTGTTGGGTTCGACGCTTGGGAAGCTGTGCTTGCCAAGTATTGTAACCTCGGCGCACAGCGGCGTAATACGCAGCTGCTCCTGTACGGCTTGACGGACGATCCTTCCGGGATCTAATCCTGGTGGATTCTAGTTGGGGGGCTTCGGCCCCCCAACGTCCTAACAACCGGAGGTAGTGGAGAAGCATGGAACCAAAGACGGCTCAAAAACGATGGCGGGCCAGAAAAATGGATTGGCTCAGCCGAGTAAAAGAAAACGCAGGGTGCTTCCGCTGTGGTGAATCGGACAGAATTGTCCTTGACTTTCATCATTTGGAGGAGAAAACCCGCAATAGAAAACGAGGGCCAAACGAGAATGGCTATAAGAGATTGGTGTGGCATAGGCTCAATTGGTCTGAGATTGGGAATGAAATCCAAAGATGTATAGTCCTGTGTGCTAATTGTCACAGACGAGAAGAGGAGTATCTTCGTGGATAGGGAAATAGCACAAATATGGACACCGCCAGGACACCAAGACCGGGAGCTAATTGCTGCCCGTAAGGCGGCGCAGGAGTATGATTCAGACCTAGATTTTGGCTTTAACGAGAAGACGCAACAGTATTGTGTTTATCTTAAGGCCGGTTCAAATGACGCCAGTGGTCACGGTGATCTTCCCATCTTGGGATTTGTGCCTCCGAATCGTATCCCAGCCCCATTGGAGATCAAGAAGCGACTCTATTTGTCTGATGCCACAAGACGTGGGCATGAAATCATTGACGAATGGGATCGCCAGAACGAATTGCTAAAGAAAAAGAATGACCACTCGAATGCAGACGGCCAGTTGGCTGAAGCGATAGAATGGGGTTTCAGAAAGAAGGGGTCTGATAAGGCTCCTGTCAGAGTATTTATGCCAGGTGAGACGGGAGAAAAATAATGGCACAGCAAATTTTCGGCCTGCCAGACCCTAGGAATCTTGATGATGCAATTGGACGCAAGAAGCGTCAGTTGGTCAAGTATATTAAGGGCCGGGGTGGCGTAGGTAAAGACGCTCCCATCCGTGGGACTCAACCCTATCCTAAACCAAAGAGGAGATACTAATGTTTGTACCAGGAGATCCCACTGAACAGCGCAAGCGCGCCCTAATTGCCAAGTTGATGGGTAGAAGTGGTAAGGGTGGTGCTGGTGGTGGACTTAGAGTTGGGCGTCCTGCTGGCGCAGGATTTGGCCGTGGTTTGGGCTTTGGTGGGGGTGGAGGAAATGCAATGGGTCAGCGAGGCCAGGCACTTCCTCAGATGCTAGCTGGTTATGGTGGCGAAGGGCAGGGCTATGGGCAGGGTGCAAGTGAAGCTCCCCAGTTCCAACCTCCCAATATTGGAGCTCAGCAATCATTCGCGGGCTCTTTCAGACCGCCACAACCGGAATATCAGGGTGGATCACTGGGTCTAACAGGCCCGTCTCAGCAGCATCTCGCTATGAATCCACTGATTCAGCAGTTGCTTCAGAGTTATGGTCAGCAGCCTCAGCCACAAATCCAGATGGGCCTTCGTAGGGCAATGTAATGGACGTTTCAGAGATTCTGTCGGAATTGGTGGATCACGGGTTTGAAGACACCAGCACCGAACGTAAGTTGGCAAAGATTAACGATGCCATCTGGGATATTGAATCTCGTGAACCGTGGCCTTTTTTGGAGAAGACGGTGGCCCTCAACTTTGACGGAGCTTCACCTGCTCCTACAAATATGCCCACCGACTTCAAGACGGCTCTTTGGCTATTTGACCTTACAAACGGGGTCTCTCTCTGGCCCGAGAGGTTGTCCACAATTCGAGATCGCTATGGAAACCAGATTTCTCTGGTCTCTGATCCTGCCAGTTATTATTTTGTGGCGGGACAGATCCGACTCTATCCGGTACCCCCGGTTTCGACAGGTCGGTTTCAGCTTGATTACATCGCTACCCAGGTGGAATTGACCGAAAATGATGTATCAACGTCCATCCTTCTACCTGCGAGACATCACCAGGCTATTGTTCTTGGTGCGCTCTTTCGTTTGTACAAGATGGAAGATGATCCGGAAAACGGGAACATGTTTCAGATTGACTTCGAGAACAAGATTCAGCAGATGCATGAGGATTTGTTCCGCAGACAGTATCAACGATCTGACCAAATCTTCGTCATTGACGAGGACGATATCTACGACTACTAAGGAGGCTTGATGGCTGCGTTGGAAGCACAGACGTTCGATGGCCTCCCAGAGGGTATGAATCTAGCACAGCCTGCTCACACACTCTCAGATGGTGAAGCAAGATATCTACAAGATGCTCTGCTTGATTATCCCGGACTAGTTCGGCGTAGAGGGCCTGTAAGGGGTGCATCCGGTTTCCCCACCTTCGCTAAAAAGGGCTGTGGAATTATTGGCACAATCACCCCGGCAGGTGGATATCGAGTTGGTGTGTTCGTGGGAGACAATGCAACGGGACAATTTCAGATGCTATCGGATGATTTTTCAACCGCTACAGCATTTACCTGGAACGGGTTTCTGCCTCAATCGCCTTACTATATTGTTGATGCTAAGCCAACTCTTCTTGGCGGTGCTACCCTTGGCACGTCTTCGCAATACAACTCCGCTTCACCTACCCAAACACTAGGATTCTGGCGGGGCGGGAACAAAGCAAACTACACCACGGGTACTCTTGCTATGACCCTTGGTTCTAGAACGCTTACTGGAACTGGCACCTCCTGGTTGGCAAATGTTTCTTCCGGCATGTACATCTTTGGTAATACCTCTGATGCAAGTAGAGGAAACTTTACTCAGACGTTGATTGGAGTAGTCAAGTCTGTGGATAGTGATACCTCTATCACCCTCCTAGACGTTGCGAACTACACCAGTACCGGCCAAGTCTATACTGCTACCTCCGTTAGAGGTTTTCAGTACAAGGTCGTTAAGGGTCGGATTACTACCGCCACATCTACCACCACTGTTACAGGAGCGAACACCAAGTTTGTTTCCCAGTCAATGGCAACAGGAACGTGGAATATTTATCGCGCCTCCGATATGGCGTGGGTGGGCAAGGTTACCACGGTCACTAATGAGATCAGCATTACTCTGGCTGCCAACTCCGCTCTTGCTCTGAACAACGAGAAGTTTGTTGCGCTCAGGGGTGATGGTGATTGGACACTTAGCACAATGGGTTCAGATAACAAAGTGGGATTCCTCAGTGCTTTCTATGCAGGGCGTCAGTGGTATGCTAATAACGGTCGCGCCCTTACTCGTACTTCGCGTGTATGGTTCTCCGATCCAGGGGATCCCGAGGGCCTCGATCTCAGTACCTACGATGGGGACTTCTTTGATGTATCCTCGTCCGTAGGGACAGATACACCCATTAAGGCGCTTATTCCGGCCTATAACGGGCTAATTGTCATCAAGGAGAACGAGACCTATGCAATCACCGGTTCCACGGCGACGACTTTCTCAATCAAGAAAATCCAGGACGACGGAACCCTATCTGGTATGTCCGCACAGCCTTATGGCGGTGGCGTTATCTGGGCAGGGGTGGACGGTATTTACTTTTACGACGGGATCACAGTCTCCAACCTCTCCGCCGAAAAACTAGGTGATTATTACCGCAACGCGGTTCGCAACATGAACCCTGCTTCTTATCGTTTGTGGGGTATGGTGGTTCGTGGACATTACTTGCTCCACATTGAGAATCTCAATCCGAATGTGGGTGTTCAAAAAGGAACTCTATCCTTTACTCCTACGTCACTGACCTATGTAATTAACTTGGAGACCAGGGCGTTTTCAATCTTCACCAATATGGCCTTCCGAGGTTATACGGAGACCCCTGCTGATACCGGCAAGCAAAATCTTTACATCGTGAACGATAACACCAAGGCAGTAATATGCCAAGGGTTTGATCTGTTCGATGTAGACGACAATGATTCCGTTCTTTGTGACCTTGGTGCAAGTGCGGGAATTTACCGATATGGAGTGACTTCTCTTGGAACAGCAACTACTTTTGCAGGGGCCGCTGACACCAAATACTTCTCCAAGATTACTGTCCCAACGAGGGCTGCTATCTACAAGATTGCAATTTATTCTGTGGGACAAGGTGGGGGTTCAACTGCCTGCAACGTCCGAGCAGGCATATATTCCGATGTTGCAGGGGTTCCTACTGCACTTCTCGGGACTACTAGTGTGGTTGCCCTTAACCAAGCAGACGGCCCCGCTTTTAGGGACTATACCTTCACTACAGCGGTGGAGCTTGCCCCTGGTGATTACTGGATCGGCAACCACGTTGAAACCAGTGGACTGGTCAACTTCTACAAAGGAGCTACCGCTCTTGGACTCAACTTCAACACAGATACCTACGCAGGCGGATTGGCAGATCCCTTCGGAGCAGTAAGTACCGCCGATGGGCCTCTGGTCGCCTACGCACAGGTACTCACCTGTGGGCCAGACTTCTACGTTGAAAGTAAGAAATTCACCGAGGGCGACTCAATGCACAAAAAGTTGTTCAAGCAACTTTCCCTAACGTATATCTCACAGGGAGATACACTTAGGATTGACACCGTTCCCGGACTACAAAGCATTGGTAAAACGGCCACAGCCGCCTATCCAACGACGGTGTACACCTGGGATCAATTGGTTGTATTGGTGGGTACCTGGGACAACTTGGCACTACTGTTCCCCACTTGGGAAACTCTAACGCTGGCAAACTTTAAGCCAAAGCGGATCAAGTTCCTTAAACGCTCACAGATGCTCAGTTTCCGACTGTGGCAAAACTCCCCGGCGGTTACAAGAGCACATCTAGGGCCATTCCAGATTGCCTACAAGTGGCAGAGACTCGGGAGAATCTAATGGCAGAAGAAACAATTGGCGAGTGGACTGTAGAACGGTTGGTTCGCTTCCTACAGAACGCGCTAGAGGAAACTCCTCCTTCGCGGATTCCTACGTTGGTGTGTGATGAACTATCGGTCAATGTGAAACATATATTTGGTGACCAGGTTCAGTTCTCTCAAGCACAACTCAGCGTAGGAGCCGCTGGTTCAGCTACAGCACCTCCGGCCACACCATCGGGATATATTCGTATCCTTGATTACACAGGTGCGCCATTCGTAATTCCATACTATAAAGCGAGTTAAAACATGGCACAGGACGCTACCGGTACACCTACTGCAAAGGGTATCCCGAAGTTCAATACTGCCGTGGATGCTCCTTCTGGTAAAGGGTTCAATGCTGGAATGGATGCGATTGATACCTTGCTCGACAGCTATGCTGCCAAACCCTCAGGCATTGTCTCAGGCGAAGTTCCGGTGTGGAATGGTTCGGCCTGGGTGCGTTCCAGCGTCACGCGCATTGGAGTCGGAAGCCTTGGCTCCGGTTCTCCCAGTTCCTCCAACTTCCTTCGCGGAGATGGAACCTGGGCCAGCGCGGGTGCTCCTACCTACCAGACGACACTTCCAGGATCTACCGTAGACGGCCAGCAGACGATCTTCGTGGACTCCACGTCCGCTCCGACCTACGCCTGGTACCTGCGATACAACTCGACGCTCGCCAAGTGGCAGTACATCGGCGGACTCCCGAAGGTTGCCCGGGTGAACACATACGAGAGCACGACCTCTACCACCTATGCCGACCTCACCACCGACGGCCCGACCTTCACGATTCCTCTCTCGGGAGACTACGACATCTACTTCGGGGCCGCGATGGAGAACAACACCAACGGCGCGGCCACGATAGCGGGACTCATGGTGAACGGAAGCCAGCTACAGTATATTCGCGCGGATTCCCTTAATGCGTTTGCGGAGGGGGGAGGTGCCTGGACTTACTGTCTTAGCGCCGCCACCGCGTCGTGGGTCGCTAAGTTGCAGTACAAAGTGGCCGACGGGGGTTCTGGTTCTGGAACCGGTTCGTACTACGATAGACACATAATCGTCTCACCCCGAACGGTCAGCTAATGGCAACTTCTAGTTATTATGACACTTCCAGTGGTCAAGCCCGATTGATCCCTGGTGCTGGCACTTATCTACAAGATCAGGCTAAAGCTCAGTCTGCCTATGAGCGCGCTAAGAGTCAATTAATGTCTCAACGCCAGCAGACGCAGATCAAAGGCGGACTGAATCAAGACTATCAGGTAGATCCTAATGCACAATATGGTAGCTATCAGCAGATGCTACAGAGTCAGGGTTCTGAACTCCATGCTGCTAATGAACAGGCACAACAGCGTGGATTCTTTGGCCCCGGACTTGGTAATCAGGGGGAATCTGCGCTCCGTTATGGACAGGCGGTTCAATCGCTAGGCTTTAAGAACTCCCTGGCAGATTACGAGTCAGGATACCAGGCCCAGATGGGTGACATCGAACGCCAGAAGAATGATGAAATGTTGGCCTCCCTACAGGGTGCAGCAGGAGATGCTTGGGGTGATTGGACTGATCCTGGGTATGATCCTCAGTATGATCCTAACCAGGTTGGAAATTTGGGTATGACACTTCCGGTTGGGTACCAAGCTCCACCGCTCCCTGTGCTCAGATCAATAGCCCCTAGGGGGATAGATCCGAAAACTGGTAGGCCCCTCCGTGAATCAGGTGCCACACCGGTTAAGAAGGTAGTAAAGAAACCAGTATTCCAAGGGGGTAGATAATGAGAGGGGTTGACCCAAAGACGGGTAGACCGCTACGTGAAAGTGGTACCCCTTTGACAAAGAAGGTTGTTATCAAGAACCCTAAGGCGGGTAAGGGGCCTAAGGTGGGTAAGGGGCCTAAGAAACCTTCCGGCATTGGATTTGATCCGAAGACATTGGCACAGACGATGACGGATCTGGCGTATGGTACCGACATTTCTGAGGTTCAGCGGCAGATTGCCAATAGTCAGGCACAAGAGGACGAGGCTCTGAAGGATCTTCAGGGCTGGGCTGCTCAGATTGAAGATCAGCGAGCTTATGGTGCCTCGCAGGCTACCGCAGCATGGGATCAGGGTATTGCTCAGGCTCAGCAGGGGCAGGGGAACATCAATGACCTGTTCGGTGGTGCAGGAGGCGTTGAGGGGGCTTCTTACGGTCAGGCAGGAATAGATATGCTTACCGGGCTCGGAGCCTCTGATAAGGCGTTTGATGCCCGTATGGCTCCTATTCTTGGCGCACAGTCGCTCGATGCTAGACGCAGGGCTTCAGGTGAATTCAATTCTCAGCAAAATGAACTTCAGGGAAACCTGAGGGACGTTCAACGCGAGAAGGCAGCGGCTTATCAGAAGAATCTGATGGACGCTATGACTATGGCTTGGGGTCGCAAACAGGATGTGCTTCAGTATCAGACCGGTCAGGCTGCACTAAAGCAGGCTCAGATCCTTGGACAGCAGGACATCACTAAGGGTCAACAGGATATTGTTCAAGGTGGTCAACAGATTCAACAAGGCAATATGAGCCTCAAAGCTCAGAAGTTGGCCCTCAAGAAGTCCAATATTGAGCTACGGAAAATTGCTAACAGTCCAAATGGTGTAGATTGGAACGATCCAGCAACCAAAAGCAACATCGGAAATGCAGCCTTTAGTGGGGCTTTGAGTCCTCGTAGTACCTTTGGTATTAGTCCCAAGATTGCACTTCAAAATGCAATGACCGCTCTTGCTCAGATGAATCTTGCAAATGATCCTCGTGCTATAGAGGCTGTTAAGAATGCCTTTGCACAGATTCTCCGGCTAAGTCATGCTCACAAACAATGGACTAAGTGGCGGCTAAATAAGGCGGGGCAACTAATCTTCGATCCGGCCGGTAAAGGGCCGGGAGTTATAAAGCCTAAATATGGGCATAAATAGGAGGAGTAATGGCAGCTAACCCGTTCGGAGGTCTAGGCCCTAGTTCGTCTGGCTCCGGTTTCGGTGGGCTGACGACTCCTACCTATAAGCCTCCCAAGCCCAAGGCCAAGAAAAAGAAGTCAATTAATAAAGCGGCTATCCTTGCCATGCTTCGGTCTAATATCCCAGAGGAGCAGAAGGCGATTGCTCTTGCTTCAGCTGGGTTTACTCCACGACAGACGGCAACTACTCTAGCTGCTTTTAAGTCCCAGGGGCACCAATCCTTCGGTGATAAGCTGAAGGGTGTTGGCAAGGGAGCTCTTGGTGGTGCCACTTGGGCAATGGACAAGCTAATGCGCCCCTCGTGGGCCGTTACTGCCTCCGTTAACGAAGCATGGGATATTCGAGATAAGGCTCGGAAGGGCAACGCACCCGGACTTGGTGAAATCAAGGATATTGGTGAAGCAGCAAAGCGTGGTTTCACAGGCAAAGAGCGCCAGGGCTTCGGTGAAGTTCTTGGCGAACATGGCGTACTTAAGGGACATCGTAAGATTAGAGGAGCTACGGGTTTCGGTCTCGATATTGTTACCGATCCTCTTATGCTTCTATCCCTCGGTGCCTCTGTACCCAGTGGTGGAGGCGCAACGGCGGGCTATATGGCTGCGAAGGCAGGCGCTAGGTCTGTTACCCCTAAACTACTTAAGAAGGCTGCCGAAGAGGCAGGACAGAAGGCGCTAAAGGGTGCAACTGACGAGGTTACTGAGGAGTTGCTGAAGGCGGGAGGAAAAAAGTTTGCGTCTCGCCATGCACTTCTACAGTTGAACAAAGCTAACAGGTCTCGCCCGATCATGGGACTAACCCATGAAGAGGCTATCGCGGCTAAGTCAGAAGAGGCCATTGCCACTTCTCTTGCTCATAAAGAAGCCTTGGAATTCGACTATCGTAAAATCTATCTCAAGTATGGTACCCGCAAGCATCACATTAAGGTACCCCTCACTCCTGCTCTAGCACGTCCAGGACAACGTATTTCTCGTGCAGGTATCCCTGTTATCAGCCAACTATCTGACCGGCTGGGTAAGGGTTTCATCCCTGATTGGAAGAATCCCATTGTTCGCTCAGGACAGGTCGCTCGCCAGCATGTTGCTGAGCAGAACGCGGTCATGCAGCGACAGTTGATCGGGAAAATCCTTAACGGCGTTGACGAGACAATGGATGTTGACCACTTCCTACAAGGGCTGCATCACATGGAACAGCCCCTCAAGACCGCCAAGGGGAATGCATGGAAAGCAGTTGTGCCCATCAAGACAGGCGGATTTCGTCTTAATGAGCGATACATCAGCTTGCTAAAGAAGCGAGGGATGTTGGATGCCTCCCAGGAAGACGCCATTCGGCGTTACTTTGAGGCTACCGAATCTATGTACAAGTTCGACCGGGCTGCGGGCGTAGCTGTGGAGAACTTCGGGGAGCATGGGCGGATGTACGTTCCGCATATCCTTCTTAAAGATGGTGAAACCGCTATTCCCACTATCTCTCAGCGAGGTCTATTGACGGAGGCTGGCTTCCAGAAGGGTAGAACAGGTGCCCTCTCCATCCTTCAAATCAAGGAGCTAGTGAAGTCCGGAGCTCTCCCGACGAATATTGAGACCAATCCATTTAGGCTGTTGGCTCACCGCTCTAGGGCGGGGGCTGAGCGTCAGGCGGATATGGCTCTTATCAACACCCTGAAGGCTAGCATCGGCGTGCCTACCCGGCTTGTTAATGAGAAGTCTGTAGCTCTTGGTGTGAAACGGACAGAAGCGGCTCTTGCTAAGCATGACGCCGCCATTCGTGCTGCCGCTCATGCAGAAGGGGATTACGATAAGGCTGTTCAGAAGATAAAAAATGAACTCCTTAATGCTCAGAAGGTGGCGGAAAAGGGCTATGCAGCCACTACCACCAAACTACGCACAGGTGCGAAAGCAACGGCCGTTAAGAAGCTAGAAGGTCAAATCGCAAAACTGCGTAAAGAAGTTCCAGCAGACAAGGTTGTGTCCGGCAGAGTTAGCGTCCAAACCACAGCTAAAGGTGCTGCAAAGCAGTTCAATTTGAAGAACAAGGGCGACGAACTTGGTCATATCCTGATTGTCAAAAAAGGCAAGGGATGGGAAGTTCAGGGGCTAGTGGTCAATCCCCGGCATTATCGCCAAGGGATAGCCACTAGGTTGTGGGATGAAGCTAAGAAAGCCCACCCTGATCTAAAGCACGCTCCTGTTAAAATGCGTACCGCCGATGGAACCCCCTTTGTTTCCACCATGATTAAGAGGGACAGGTTGAAGGCACTTGAGGCCCAACTTCGCAAGGTGAAGGCTGCCAAGGTTACCACCCCTCAGATGGCGAAGAACCAGATCAAGATGGTCAAGTTGCGAAAGCAGTTGGATGACGCCCTCAAGGCGATTGATAATCCTCGCACGAACGCCCACAAATTGGCCGTGTCTGAGCCTTTGCTGGCCCATAACACCGCTAAGGATGCTCTGAAGGAAGCCAAGGTTGAGCTCAAAGCTGCCAACGCACAATATAAGAAGGCAGTTCGGGGCAAAGCTAACCCGGCAATGAAGCCTCATCTGCAAGTTGATTCCAGGGCCACTGATAAGTATGGGCACTCGTTTGCGTTCCCACAGGATGCAGCAGATAGTTTTCTCCGGTTGGAACGAATTGTAAGCGGGAATGATTCCACGGTAGACAACTTTGTTCATGGATTCGCCAAGTGGCAGGGTGCTTGGAAGGTACTTGTCACCATTGTTAACCCAGGATATCGTATTCGCAACACCATGACGGATATGTGGAATATGTGGCTTTCAGGTATTGGCCCCGCCGCTCTTGGTAAGTACGGAACTCGTGCTGCTCGCACCATGAAATCGGCTGCGGACGGAGATCCAGCTGCCTTTGGTTGGGTGCAAGAAGCTGCTGACCACGGTATCTTGGCGGGATTGTTCGCGGGTGATATTGCGCGGGTTGAAAAATACTTCAAGTATGGTGGTAACACGAGCCGTGCTCTCCGAAAGAATCACCAATACATTGCTCTTACCACCAAGGTCATGCAGGACTTCAACAAGTCGGCAGAGAATTGGGGTCGTCTGACCCACTATATGTGGCGTCGTCAGGCTCTAGGGGAAAGTGCAGGAGAAGCCGCTATGCGAGTCAAGCTGGCCCACTTCGACTACTCCGATCTGACTCCGTTTGAGCAGAAGCTCAGGGATTCTATCTTCCCCTTCTATACCTGGACGAGAAAGAATATTCCTTATCAGGTCAAGAAGATATTTCAGGAGCCTGGACGATACTCGGCCTTTCCTAAGCTGGCACAGGAATCAACTTATGCCTCAGGGCAAGAGTCAGGTGTTCCGGTGCCTGAGTTTGTTGAAACAGGCATGGGCTTTCCTATTGGAAAGGGCAAATATTACATGCCTCAGTTCGGCGTCTCCGATCTGATTCCCTTTCAGGGTAAGGGAGAAGCGTTTGATAGAGTGGCAGCTATGCTGTCCCCGGCGATCAAGACGCCAATCGAACTCTACCAAAACAAGTCCTTCTTCACTAAACAGCCCATCGCCGATGAGAGACATCCACGTGCTCCTGTTACTCCCTTCGGAGCTAAACTGTTGTCCCTTATACCGGGCAGTAATGTCGGCCCCACGTCGAGGCAGGGCATTGAAGGCCCAGGGGCTAACCCCTACTATACTTACCTCCTAGGGCAGATTCCTGCCTCAAGATTGGCGGGGATTACAGGCCCGGGTTCTATTACCGCGAAACGCACCGGTAATGCAGCACTCACGTCCTGGATTGGTGGTCAGTCGGTTGTCACCTCTGATCCAGAACAGCAGGCATATTACGCTTCTCTTGAAATTCAAGATCAGGTCGATAAGATGCTGCAAGGGCTACGTGATGCCGGGTTGTCTCCTACTAAGAAGCGCGGTAAGAGTGAGATTCAAAAGCTGATCGAACAAATTGCAGGAGGGAATTATGGCGGCTAACCTAAACAAGTTCTATGCGGACACGCTTAGGGCTGTAGGTGCGCCAGATACCCCTGCAAATAGGAAGTTCCTCAGCAGTTGGCAAGCTAAGGAAGGGGGCTGGACGAACAACTCCGCCTCCTTCAACCCCCTTAATACCACACATGGCCCAGGGAGAAGCATCAACTCCGTCGGCGTCAAAGCCTTCGCCGACTATGGAACCGGGGTTAAGATGACTGCCCAGACGATACTAAATGGGCGTTACCCGAATATCGTCGCGGGCCTAAGGTCGGGTAACCCCTATAATTCTGATCTGTCAGGAGACCTATCTACATGGGTATCAGGCTCCCCTACCAAGGGACTAAGCTACGCACAAAGCGTTACGGGCGGAGTACGCTCGAACGTGAAGGCGGCAAAACAATCACGCTCTCTAAGTGGGCTCGCGCAGCCACGCTCCCAGGAGCAAAGCACTCGAAGACAAGCCGCGCTACAGTGGCTTAGCATCGCCCAAGAGTACGCTAAGACCGGCGAGGTACAGAACAACTCTGTAGCCCGTGTGGTTAAAGCGGTGGATCGCCTAGGCACAGTGGAGCCTCCTTCGTACAAGCAGGCTAAGAGTTCCCCTCGTAGTGGTCTTGCTAGTGGTGTAATGGACACAATACTTGCCAAAGCCCATGAACAAGTAGGCAAACCCTATGTCTTTGGCTCAGGCCCGGATACGTCATCCTTTGACTGTTCAGATCTAATTCAGTGGGCGTACAAGCAAGCAGGCATTAACATTCCCAGAGTTACAGGCGATCAGATCAACGTAGGTCAACCCGTCAAGTGGGGAGAGTTCAAACCAGGCGACCTGATCTTCTCCAATGGCGGGGGTCATGTGGTCATGTACGTAGGAGGCGGTAAGGTTATCGCAGCCCCTCGTACAGGTACCGTCGTCCAATATCAGCCAGTATCTAGATTTCAGGGCTCCTTTGTGGGCGCTAGGAGGATCGTACAATAATGGAAGACCCGAAAGTATTGACTGTCTCTCGGGAGGCCCTACGAGCAGACCTAGCTGAGCTAGAACTGAGGCTCCGCATGTTTCTTGTATCCGAGTTGGCGAAGAAGGCTGACGAGCATGAGCTTGCATCGCTCCAAGTCCTCGTAAATCAGAAGATTGCGTGGGCTGACGGACTCATGCCTCTGCGCGACCGGCTGATAGAGGAGCATGTTGCCCTTATGAAATGGGGAGAAGCTGCGCGAGCGGGACACTTCACAGAGGCCCAGGGGATGACGATGGCCTCCAAAGCAAAGGACGTGCTCAAGGAAGCAAACACTGAAGGTTGGTCTCGAAGAGAGCGTATGTTTGCGGCAATCGCGGTCATTGCCACCGCAGCCGGTCTCCTCGTCAACATCCTTGGGACAACGGGAACATTGTAAAAAGGAGAAACATGGCAACTAAACTTCCTGCAACTCAGATTCACAGTAAAGTAGGTGCAGGTGCCTTTGGTGGGGCTTGTGCTGTTGTGTTTATCTGGGGTCTAAGTCTAATGGGGGTCGAGCCCCCCACTGAGGTAGCTATCGCTATTGGCACCATCTTCATGGGTAGCTTCGGATACCTAGCAAGGAGTTAGTATGGCTAAACGGAGGGACTACGGTTTTGTTCGATCTTATGCGTCCCTCGGGCGGGATGTGGACGATCTTCAAAGAATGATGGAGGCTGGTTATGGAGGGGCGCTATTTGATTATAACGACCCTTATCTAGCCCAGGCAATTTATGACGCACGGGCAGCTGGTATCCCCTTTGGTATTTGGGGAGACCCTAACGCGGTTGGAAACAACAATGTAGCATTTGCTTCCCGTATGGCACAACTGAATGCCCAGTATCAACCCGATATGATCGTGCCTGATCTTGAACAAGAGTACAAAGGCTATGAAGGCTCAGCGGGTTGGCAAAAGAGCCAGGAACTAGCAGCACTTTGGGCTCAATATCTTCCAGGGGTACGCACAGCAGTTACTCCAATGGGTAACCAACGCGACTTCAACTATGAAGCATGGCAAGCCCTAGGGGAGACTGAGTGGCTCCCACAAGCATATGGAGGGAACTCCAACGCTGGCGGGGAGGCTTTTGATCCCAAAACTATTGTACAGACACTCATTGAGCGAGGAGTTGATCCAAGCCTAATTTCCCCCATCTTGGCTGCCGCACACGGCGGACAGGGATATGGTGGTGCAGGGCTGTGGACTATTGACGACTTCATTGGGAAAACACTCCCAAAAGCCTCAGGCCCGGCAGCCCCCTCACCGGCTGGTGGGAACTCGGCTGCACCTACGACTTCTACGTCTAGTCCGGGCCGCACGAAGCCAGCACTTTCTTTCCTAGGCCAAGGTTACTCGCAGGGGCCTGCACAGATTGAGAAGCAAGGACTACAGTGGTTTGGGCAGAACTTTGGGACTCAACAGGCTTTTGCTAAAGAACTACAATCACGAGGAAAAAATTACGCACAATGGGCTGCACAACATCAACCTGCGGCTCAAGCCCTAGCAGGGAGGTAATAGTGGCTGCACTAGTTCTCGACTTGTCAAACAACAACCAAGATCCTAATTTCGATCTCCTTGGACGTGCGGGGGTTAAGGGTGTCATGCTCAAAGTGAGCGAAGGTGCTACCTTTACTGACCCGGTGTTTAAGAACTGGTCTGCGCGAGCTCGTAAGCAGGGTCTTCGAGTGGGAGGTTATCACTTTGCACAACCCAATGGAGGAGACCCAATTGCAGAGGCTCGTCATTTCGCAGCCAAGCTTGGTACCATCGCGCGAAGAGACTTCCGTCCTGCTCTCGATTTGGAAGCTAACCCAGGAGGGCTCCCTTGGTCTACTCTGGTCGCTTGGTCAAGAGCCTTCAACCAGGAAGTTCGGAGACTAACAGGCACCCTGCCTATGTTTTATGCTTCTAAAGGTTGGATTCAGGCAATGAAGGCGGATGTACCAATTGGTGCCGCTCTATGGTTGGCTCACTGGTCTAACGATGGACTTCCGTTTATGCCTAGTGCGCCGTTCCCGTGGAAAAATGTTCACCTTCACCAGTTCACATCTGAAGCAACCGGACGCTCACCGCTACACCCTAATGGGATTAACGGCAGAGTTGACATCAATCAGATTATTAAGGTGCTTCCACTACTTGCCCATCCTATCCTAGGACTTGTCTAATGGCATACATCAAACCCGGCCTTGTCGGGAACCACAGAAAGATTGCGCCTCAGTCAGCAGTTAAAGGACTAGCTGCGCTCAGGAGAAGGGTTGGAGGACGCGATCCTGGCTTTAATGCCAACCCACCGGGAATTGGCGGGGAGCTAGGATCAATCGGCAATCCATTCACTGACAGAATGCAGCCCCCCACAGGATCATTCAATGATATGGGTAATTACGCGGGTGGGCCAATGCCAGGAAGTATGGGTGAAGGCCGTCAAGGTATGCCTCCCAATCTGATGGAATTGATCCGTCAGATGATGCAACAGCGAGGAGACCAACCCCAGCGTTCTCCGTGGGAAGGCCAAATGAATCACAACTTTGGTAACCAGCCCAACCGCAGAGGAATCTCTCAGTATTAAGGTAGCAGTATAAAGCCCCCGTGTAGGTTACATTCAGCCTACACGGGGGCTATTTTTGTTGTTGGGCTGAGTCTCTCAGAGGGTGCGCTCCCTACCCAACAACCGCAGCACCTAGCTCCGATGCTTCTTGGGCGTTACATTACTCCCAAAGCCTCGGAAGTCCTCAGGCCACTTTCTAACAGGCGCGTTAGCCTGCTTGCCATCCGGGGGACTGGACTGTGAGTTTGCCGTCTGTGAGGAAGGCGTACCCTTGAGCCCAGGTTGGGAAGGTGGTTGACCTTTGGAGGTATCCGGTCTTGAGCCTGTCAAAAAGCCCTCCAATTTCTGCAACGACGTTTCGGCCATTAATGCCGTATCCAACCGCACAATGATGCGAATGAGCGGTAATGACGTTGCTCTGATACTTCGTCGATATAGTACGAGCAGTTGAAAGAGGCACCCTCGTATAGTTCTGAGGATGGCAGATGTACCATCTGTCTTCATCTTCCTCTCCAATCCAGAGGTGATCCAAGTTAGTAAAGGTGATTCGGTTGAGTGCATCGACCCCGAGCGACCCGAAAACTAGCTTCATGGCCTCACGGAACTGGATGGTAAACCCGAGCATCTTGTGAAGACGTGCATCGTGGTTACCCCAGAGATAAACAATCTCATCGAAGGACTCAAGCAGAACCTTCATTACTGAGTCTGCCTCTGCCAACTCATTTTCCAATCCGGCACCCTCCTGCTTAGGGTAATACTGAGAGAGTGCGTCGAAGTTGAAGTAATCCCCGGCGAGAATCAATGAACGGATACCCCTAGTTCTAGCATCCTCGATGAACACGTTAACGTACTCGGGATCATAGAGGGGGATATGCCAGTCCGCTGTAATCGCCCAGGGCTTGTTGATAGGCAAACGGATCGGATCATCAAACTGCAAATTCAGCCGCTCCGTTACCGTAGGATCAGTCTGTACCAGATGCCTCTGAATCCTCATGGTAGCTAGGCCGCGTCGAATGGTGCTCTCATTGACACCGAGGGCGTCCGCAATTTTACGGTTGGACTTTCCCTCCTCAACGGCCTGTCTGGCGGCTTCGCGCCAGTTGATGTTCGATTTGATACTAATGGTGTACTCCCATTTAGATAGAGTTTCATAGCGCCTAGCCCCGCTTTATAGCGGTTAGCTACAGTTGTGTGACTAACCTGTAGGTATGGCGCAGCTTGACGGGTTGAATAGCCCAGCATTCCAACAAGAAGTACAGCTTGTTGCCGCTCCGGCTTCAATGTTTCAAATGCCCGGCGTAGGTCTATTAGACGAACCTGAATCCAGGCTTTATTTTCACCCGCCCCAAGTTCCTCATAGCCTTCAGCAACCGCTTCGACTTCTTCTGCGCTGTAACTACCCTTCCGCAGCAAGACGCCATCCTCCGGTGTTAAGGGAACGGCAATAACGAATGAGTGCCCGGTCGATAACTCGGGCGGTTGGAATCCAACCCTCCTCAAAAGCGTGCCATCCTGAGATAGCTGCTTCCTGTACCAGGTCGTCAAAATCCGCTCCCCTTGCACCTACGAAACGCCTAGCTCGGCGTTCATACAAAGGCCAAAACGCTGCGATCTTATCTGACCCATCATGTTCAGACCAGGCGACCGCAGCCATGATTTAGAACAGATCCTTCGGTGCTTCCTCAGTGTTGACTACTTCACGATCAGCCTGCTCACGACCCGCAAGAGTCACTAGCGACTTGGCGCTGATCTGAATAGACTGGCGGCGTTCTCCATCCTTCTCATAACTGTTGATGGTCAGCTTACCATCGACCGCCAGGAAGTCACCCTTTCCAATCGGGTCACCCTGTAGTTCGGGCCACACGGTAATACGAACCAACTGTCCCTCCATGCCCGGAGTCTTGATGGTGTAGTCAACGACACGCTGGCCGTTGGCCTCACGCACAACCGGGTCAAACTGGACAAATCCAAACGCACTGGCATAGTCTGCCATTAGTAATCCTTTCTAGTTTTACGTCTTCTTTTACGCACCGGCCCCTTTAGCCCAAACCGTTCTTCTGTAAGGGCAGTTGTAGCAGGTGGAAGTTCTAGATATTGAACTGCGTTGCGAATAACAGTAACATCATCCTTGGCCTTCGCCAAGAAACTATTACACGCCCAACATAGCAATCCGCGAATGAGTCCTGTTTTGTGGTCATGGTCAATTGCAAGACTCTTTCCACCGTCCTTTGGTGGTTTCTTGCAGATAGCACAGACCCCGCCTTGTAAGGCTAGGATTTCCTCGTATTCTGCGGTTGTTATGTTATACATCTTTTGTCGGAGCCAGTCTTGTTGACGTTTGTTATTACACGTCTTACAAACCAACCGATTCTTCGGGAACTGATCCCTCGGTTTCGTCTGTTGACACGTCCGGCATTTCAACTTTTTCAATCCACCAGGCATGAGCTACCTTAGAATGCCCTTGTAGCTCATAGAACGCTTCATTGAGGTACACAATGTCAAAGTCGCACAGATTGATGTACCCACAATCAAGAAGTTCCTGATGAGTGACCCAAAGCATTCCCCGTTTGTCCTCATAGATGACAGCAGCGTTATCTGCTTCATGCGGTACCAACCTTCCTTCTGCATGTTCAGTCATTAGAACGCTCCGCCAAATCCTGATAGGTTGGCAATTTCGACTGATCCATCTTGTCTGTCCATGATGCTCGCGTAGATGGTTGCCGCTTGGGCTGCCCTACGGGCCTTAAAGTTCTTAACCCTGAGCGTACCATCGTCCGCCGTATAGACATCATAGCCAGTATCAATTGCTGCTGTGATGTCACCACTACCTCTTGCTCTCTTGAACGACGAGGTGCTATCCGTCTTACTAACGTGGTGGATGAGCAGCACAGCGGCCCCGGTCTGTCGTGCGAGTGGCATAATGCCATCATTGAATAGGGCAGACATTGGGCCGGATGCGTTCTCGTCCTGTCCGTGTAGCCTTGTGAGGCTGTCCAGCACGATAAGGACGGGTTCAAACTCAATTGCCTCGTCCAGTAGCGCGTCCGGGTCTCTATCTAGGCGTACACTAGCATTGTTAAGATAACGGATATTCCGGGCGTATTCCTCGGTGAGGCCCAATCGACGGAACCTGTCAACTACCAGATCCTCCGGGTTCTCCTCGTCGATGTAGAGTACCCGTCCGTGTTGGACAATTTTGTGACCAAGGAAAGCATCGCGGACACCTGCGATTGCCGTCGCCATATCCATAGTGATGAACGACTTACCAATGTTCGGCTCTCCGATCAGTATATGGATATCTCCCTGACAGATAAGATCCTGCACCAACCACTTAGGCGCTGTCGGATCAACCATCAGGTCTAGCGTTTTGAACCTACTTACACCGGCTTGTGGTAGTCGGTTAACAAGAAGGCGTAGGGTGTCGAGACTATGATCTGCGAAGAACTCACAGATATCATTAGTCCCTCTGGGAAGAAGAACGCGCTTCGCTCGTTTTCCCAAGGCTGTCCGTATGCTCCTGAAACACTCGTCCACCCGTCCTGTGACTCGATAATCAAGGTCGTTGTCGAGAATGACGATAACACTTTCCGAGTTCCGAAGGTCATCAGCCATGCTCTCAGACCAAGTTTCGATTCCAGGAAGTCCCACCACACCAACGCTCTCGTTGACTCCGAGTTCCTGTCGGAGTCGCATGGTGTCAGTTTCGCCTTCAACGAGAAAGACCTGTTGCTTTCCAAGGTCTCTGCGATTAAAGAGAATGGGATCAGAACCGGATACCCAACGGAAAGATCGCTCGCCTGTTGGGACACCGTAGCGTTTTTTAGCCATGTCCCCGTAGGGGAAGATAATAGCTCCGTCTCCCGCCACTGAGACTCCAAAGTCCTCCACGGTTTCTGCCGTGATGCCCTTGGCAGCAAACCACTCAAGAACCTTTTGACCTGCATTAGTTTCAATAGCCATCATCCTCCTACGCTAGAACAGGTTGAATTTTCTCCAACACCATATCCATTGTTGCTCGCCAGTCGCCCTCAAACCTAATCGCCTTATCGTCAATATAGACTATAGCCGGTGGCTTGTATGGACGCTGCCAGATTTCCACATGCTCCAACCCCACTTCGTCAAGCATACGACGGATGTAGGCATACTCCCGCTTGGCCTGCTCAGGGATAGGCGTTTCCTCCCCCGGTTTAGGCATATTCTTCGTCTCCGTAAAGGGTGCGACGGGTGCAATTCGTACACTATGGATGACAATATCTCCGAGTCTATCGAGCACGTAGAGAGCATCAACAGCCCCCGGAAGCCAATCCCCCTCTGCGGGATATTTGAGTTCAACACACGTACCGTCCCAGTCTACTGCAAATGTTGGCATACAAACTCCGCTCCGTTGATGTTGAAATACACGCCTGAGGCGTGATCCTCGTCACTTTCTCCTGCCAACCACTTTCGGAAGTGTCGTGTGGCCGACTCTCTGAACCTCTCCAACTCTGCTTCTCCGGCAGCCAACATCCAGTTACGGGCCTCATACTTCTTTGCTCCGTTAGTCAAATGCTGTGCCCACCGGTCGAGCATTGGGCCGTCGAACACCAGGAGATAGTTCACTTTATCTGACGCGGTATCCCGCACCATGCCGGAAGCGTATGCCTCTCGTACACCAGAATCCTTAATCTCGAATGTGCTCTTATCAGGCATCCTCTTCTTCCTCCGGGACATCTTCTTGGAGATCAATCCCTTCGGTGTCATTTTCGTTATCTTGCTCGATTTGCAGATCCATCTGACCAAGTTCACCGTCTTCGAGCTCCAACGTCTTACCAAGATAATCCTGTAGTTCCTTCTCGTGCCCTAGGTCTTCCATCATTTTCACCAAGTCGTTGTTCATTGCCAGCAGTTCGTCCATCATGGTGGTATACACACGGATCTCATGGGTGGCTTCAACACAACGCGCTAGCGCCTGTGACATAAGCCTCATGAAACATTGTGTAACCTGACCAACCTTGCCCTCAGTGTAGTCCTGAGAACACCGACATTCATGGTCGAACCCGTACATTTCGAGCCACTTCTCCCGGTTGGAGGCAAACTCAGCCTCTTGCTGATCTAGAAATGCAATGGTACCGGGATCAGCTTGCTCATACTCCGGTTCATCTGGGTTTTCGTCAAAACCAAAGTCTTCATATTTACCCATTTAGTCCCTTCTTCTCCGCCCAATTAGTATGGCTCCACTCTAGGGAGACTGTAATCGGGATTATCTTTCCAATCTCGGGGTAATCCATCCACTGAGGAATGTTCTCAATCAAGAAGTCAACCTCCGACAATTTAACATCGAACACGAACTCGTCGTGGATGACGGTGGCAAGATGGCTCTCCCATCCCTGCAACTCCCTATGACACGTCCGCAGACCGGCACGCATAACTTCCGCTGCGCTACTCTGATTAACCGCAGACAATATCTTGTGAGGAGTAGCCGGGTGTAGGTGCGCCCCCGCCACTGTCTTAAGGTGTCCTCGATCTCGATATGTAACTTCTAGCGCACTAACGACCTGTTTAATCCCGGGCCAGCGCGTATGGAACCGGTCGAGAACTTCAGCAGCATACTTCCAGGTAACGGGTACATTCCCGCCATTGTTATTGAACTGCGTTAGGTAACGCATGACAGCAGGTTTGCCACCCCCATACACCATAGAAAAGTTTAGGTTCTTTCCTAGCTGGCGTTCAGGGTCGGTAGGCTCCCGGTCAAGCTGGAATATACCACGGGCGGACTCATTGTGCAAATCCGTGTCTGGATCTGCGAGAACGTCCCTCATGCTGTTGTCCCCAAGCTGACTCATGTAGTACGCCAGACAGCGCATTTCAATCTGGTCGTAGTCTGCAAAGACCAAGTAATCTAGCTTCGGAACAAATGCCCTCTTTACTACCTTATCCTTACGAGGCAACGTCTGGATGTTCATTAGCCTCCCTTAGGCATAACCATCTTGGGCGGTTCAAAGTCGAACTGATCCCAATATGCCTGGTCATAGATCGCCCATGGTTCTCCCATAGGCCCAACGATAAACAACTCCCGCTTTAACTTGTAGGCTTCCTTGATAAATCCTGTGGTACCTGATGATTCCCCGTCCCAAAAGACGAGGCAGGAGTCTGCGTGCTTGGCAATCAGCTTGTTGCGCCTATGGCCTGCGCCATTACCAAACTTGCTCCATTCAGCAGGATACACCACTGTATCCCGGCCCTGCTCTTCTGCGTAGGTGATCGCCCACGAATCAGGGCCTTTCGCACCCCCGGACACAATGCCCCAGTCAGACGGCATCTGATCCATGTTCAAACGCACCAAGGCGCTACCCTTAGCGATTGCGTCCAACCGATCATCTGCCTCCATTGTATCCCAAGTCTCTTTTGTAAACGGATAGTTTCTACTGCCCGTAATACTAATCCATTTTGAGGCCATAAAGCTCCAAGAACATTGACCATTCGATGACGGCCAATGCACATAGTTCTATTCGTCTTAACTCATCATCGCTCCAATAAGGAGCGGCCTCTTTGACCCATACCAACACCTCTTCGGCAATTAGCTTAAGAGCGGCTGGTGTACCATTATGCTTCATCAGCTTCTCCTGCTGAGAATCGGCGTCCCTTTGTACCCCATTGCTTGTGGTTCGGGTGAAGGATGCCGTCCTTTACTTCCGCTTGCAGCGGTTTAAAGTATGAACTATACAGCTTGGAGTCATGGCGAAGTTTGAGGAGCAGGCTCACCAACTCGTCATCAAGCGCCTGCAATACTTCCTTCTTCGTGGACTCCACGTTCAGTCCTCTTTCGGACAGGGCTGTCTTTACCTGGACAGGGCTGTTAGGATTGAAGTTCTCGTCGCCGGTTAGATCCCTAAGGTGCAAATCGGTTTCGAGAATAGCTCCCGCTAGTTTCTTCGTGTAATTATTCACATACTCCATGTCAATTCCCAAGCCCTGTTGCTCCATGTCGTATAGAACCCCCATTAGCTCCTGTTCTTCTCGATAGAGTCTAAGAAGGTCAGGATCTCTTTTGACGAGGGGCCAGAGGAACTCGAACAGAAGTAAAGTAAACTCAGCATCCTTCCGGGCGTAAGGCTCCAAGACTTCCCGAGGGAGGGCATCGTAACCGTCAGCTTTCGTGAGTTTAAGTTTACGTCGCGCTGTCCGTAGAACTTCCTGTTCATCGGTCTCCAATCCAAGAAGCTCTTTAGCTAGTCGCTTCAAGGCTTTCGGCTGTTGTTCGTTTATCAGGTGGGACAGACATTCTGTATCGTGGATTTTCGTCCAGTCCAGCGGCAATCCTGCCCCCGCTAGCTCCAACTTCTGAACGTCGAACTTTGCATTGTGGAACACAAGCCCGTCCCACAAGTGCCAGTTGTTCACTTGACCGGGTTCGTAGTATACTCCCGATCTCATCACTCCGGGGTCTGAGTCTCCTGCTTCTTGTCGATGCGCCCATGACACACAGAACGCCGTATCCCAAAACCCTAGGCCCGTAGTCTCTGTATCTAGCGCGAGGTAAGCCATCTACCCACCACTAGCCAAAGCCTCGGCCCTAGTCGAATACGGACGTACCACCCATCTTCGTCTCTGACAAACATTAGAACAACGGCTTAGTTGTGACAACCACGTTTGCCTGATCGTCCATTTCAACCCTTGAACCGGGGTTCACAACCGCTCTCACAGGACTAGCCGCCTGCGCGTCATCATCCTCGTCTGCAACGAGCCCGAGCATCGACATTAGAGCGTATCTACGGAGATAGGTGATAGCACTCCCAAGACCTTGTGGGTTATCTTTCTCAAGCATGAGTGGAACTTTCCCATCAATACTAGTCCCGGACTCCAAGTGAGTCAGACTAGTCCACAATCCCGGTTCTCCGGTAGATGTGGTCGTAGGTGTCTGCGTGAGTAATACGCCTTTGCTCGTGAGAACAGGACGCACCACTTCCAACAGTTTGTTTAGGGTGATATAAGTGTTCTTGAAGTGAGGGTTCTTGGCATCCTTAGTGATGCCCTCAATACCCTCTTCTTGTAGTTCAAGTAGCGCCGCATAAATATCCTTTGCCATTACTTGTTCCTTTTGTTGTAGTCAGCGTTGCTTGGATAAACAGTCGGCTTGATGGCGTCATACCCCTTACGAGGGACATACTGACGGCCAAGCGTCCACTGTCCAATCTTCTCGGTGCTGGAACGGGGACACAGGGTTTCGTCGAAGTCACAAAATCGCTCATACCACACGGGCACCAACTTAACGTCGAATACTCCCTGTAGCTTGTTCCAATAGACCTTCTGCTCCCGGTCGGGCATAGGAGCCAAGTGAGCATTTAGATACTTACCTGTCTCTGCGTATGCCGTTCGGTACATTTCTACAGCTTCGTATCTTCGCTGCATTTCTGCATGGAGTACGTCCTCGGGAATTGGCTGACAGTCTGCAACTATCGGGATCGTCGCCACGGTGTCGTTGGTATCGTTCATCGGCCAATACATAATCCCGAAGCCCTTAACCAGGGGAATGCCACTCTTAGCGAGTGCGTGCCAGTAAGCACTAAGCTGCCAGATATGGTCTGTCTTAGCCCCATCCTTCTCGATCCAATATAGCGCCTCGCCCTTAATGGTCTTAAGGTCGCCGAGACACCACGCCTCAAGAACGGGGTGAAAGAACAGCCAGTCGGCTGTGCCGCCCCATCCCTCGGGTAGATAGTCGTTCAACTTGATTTCGTACTGAAACTTGATTCCACTTTCGGCCAACGTAGCGTGGAACCATTCATGCCATAGGGTGCCGTGAAACATACGCACGTCTTGAACAATCGGACGAGGTATAGTCGGCGCTCCTATCGCCCGTAGTTGTACAAATCTTAGCGGCGATACCAGGTCTGAGGAACAATGGAGCAAACCGTCAGGCTCGCGCCTATCATCCTCAATCTTCGCCAGGAAAAGGTTTACGAGATCGACGGGCAAGATAGCATTCTCGACATTTGACAAACTCTCGACTCCTTCCTCGACAATATCTCACGCGATGACAAGCGGTACAGCGGGTGAACATTGCCCACCCGTAGCTAAGCCATACACGAATTTCCGGCTCCCTCATGGTCTAGGTAGGGCACAAAACCAACATAGGCCGGTCTTTGTGTCATACCCCCTAGGGCTGTCCTCAACCTTACACTTCGGACAGGTCATGGGGTTCAGGATTCGCATATTTTGCGGCTAGGCGCGCCAATTCCTTGCGGTCAGCAGTTTCTTGGGCTGCCCTATCCCGCTCGATCTTAGCGACTCGTGCCGCCTTGGCCTTAACAGACCGGCGCTCCGCTTGTACAATTTCCTTCTCCGTCATAGAGAGAAATCCTGTAACAAACCAGTCATCGCCATCGCCCCCGCCCCAGCCCCAGCCGTCCCATGCAACTTCTAGCTCAGGAGAGTCTATGCCCTCGGTTAACTTAATAAGGCGCTCACTCAGCGTTTCTACCGGCCCTTCTAGGTCGTATTTGCTGATGTGATATTCCTTTAACTTGAAGTTCTTTGGTATCTTTCTTGCCATGTTTCCTCCTATTCACCCACCAATACCCTTCTGAGGTAGAGATGATAAAAGACAAGATCAGCCAACACTAGCTGAGGCGTGTAATACCATGCTTCCATCAGCACGTCAGCGGCCGACTGAAATGAGTGTTGAAACATTATTGCGGCGGCGCGACTTGGAAATCATCAGCCATATCCACCATATTGGTGAGGATATAGGTGAGATCATCAAGAGCAACAGTAGACCTTTCCCAGTCTCCACCCGGCAAGTCTACTACGACAACACCCGCTTGTGCGTTGTTAAACACCAAGACGCTATACTTGTCGAGGATGCTTTGCAGAGTGAGCATATCGCCCGCCCAATGTCGCATTGACTTCTCGAAGCGAGCAGATTCCTTAGCTCCGGGGATAACCTGCCCAAGAAACTCTCTGTAGCTATCGAGATCATCCCGTGCTAGAGCATCGGATAGCACAACATCCATCGCTGTGTCACGTAGCTCCAACATAAGGGAGTAGAAGGCAGCTTCGTTGCCTCCATTTGCAATTGCCGCGAGTGTTTCCAGGGTGGCGGTTTGCGTCGTCGATTCAGTAGTTTCAGAATCCCACGGATTACAAAAGTCTCCCCCCAGTGTATGAATCATCTCGTGGGTCAAAGTAGCAATGGGATTTCGTGCCCAACCATACCATGAGGAGATCGGGTTAATGGCCCGAATGTTCAGGAACACCTCATCCTCGCAGTATGTATATCCGAGAAGATGATTGTGCTCAATCCCGCTGATTTGTGGCTCCCACACTACCTCAGGGGGAGAAAACTCACCGTTTGTAAATCCTTCATACTCGAAGAAGGGAGCAATCTCATATTGCCAATACGGTGAGATATCCTCGGCGTTAAACTCCGGTTCTGTCATCCCGTCTAGTACAGCATCCACTCTTAGGGCCATCCGTTCCGCTGCTGTGTAGCTTGGCGTACCTTCGGTAAAAACAGCGGTTCCGACCACCATCGCGGCAACGACCGCCGCTAGAGCAATGGTTACAATGGTCTTCACGAAACGTTCCTTTCTTGTCCATATTTCTTCCCTTCTGTAGCCAAAATAACCCCCGCCCACGTCTCTTAAGTCCGATGTCGGGACACCTTAGCCAGCGGGGATCACTCGCCCTGGCACTCTCTATTGGAGAGCGGCTTCGCTAAGCATAGCAGCCGGGGATCGGTCTGTCAAGGCCCGAATTAGAAAGTCGTAGGCCACAAACTCCATCTGGGAATCTGCGTTGCCTGCGATGTTGAGAACCTGTGGATCTTCATAGTCGAGCCAGGTTTGGAACGCGGCCACAACTTCATCCGAGATATCTTCCCTATAGTTAGGTACGTTAACCTCAAAGTATGGACGCTGGTACTTATAGCCCTTCCTCGTCTGAGTAAGGGAAAAGTGAGTTACCATTTCGTGCCCATGCTTGAAATGAAGCGTGGCGTCAGAGAGGAGCGCGTTGTATTCCGTTCGGTTCTTCCCCTCCGGAACTTCGAGTACCCCGAACTCAGCCCACTCTGGCATACGGGTCAGGGTGTTGTAATAGACCCATCCCCCAACCTCGAAACCCATATCCTTGGCTGCCTTGCTGCCTCCGATATCGGCCCCGCTGCACATACCGCTGATGATTTTCACACTTCCACCTTCTTTTGGACGCGCTCGTAATGCACGTCGTTTTCCTCCGCATGGACAATCAGCATATGAAAGCCTGTGTCATAAGAGGTTTTACTTAGCTGAGGAGTCACGTCGAACTTGCCCTCGCGCCGCTGATCCAGCATGGCAATCAGTTCTTCGAGGTTGCGCCGTGACAGCGTGATTTCCACAAGAGCGCCCTCTCCTACGGGCCATGCCCTGTTGTTCTTCACTGAACTACCCCTTTCTTATATAGCTTCATTGAGCTCTTAAAAGCACTTAAGAGTAAAGTAAAGCTACCTTAGCTAATGTTTGCTAATTAAGGACTAAAGTTAGCTTACTTTAGCCTTAATGTAGCTACAAGTAGCTAGAGTTTAGCAGACATTTCCTCCGTTGTCAAGCCCGGAAAAACCATCTGCTTCTCGTCTTGAACTGGCTTCACCACCGCAGTAGTGCAGCCGTACACGGTCTTGGTAGCCTCTTCCTCGCTTCTACCCCTGATCTTGCACTCGTAACATTCGCACATGTTAGAGTACCTTTGCAGCAGCACGGAAGCGACCACGGGAAATATCCCCGGAGTATTCCATGCGCCATGCTCTATCAACGCTCTCGTAATACTTGATAGCGGCCTTCATCTTCCGCTTCCCACCGGGAACCTTGATATCTTCGACCTTCTCGATATAGAACATTACTCGTCTTCCTCTCCTGTGTAGTCCATTTCGGCAGCGAGAACAGACGGTGCCAGCTTGATCTCTCCGCTGGTCTGTCGCATCACCTGTAGTGCGATCTCCCCCGCGTAACACTTGGCTGTCAGGGGGCTACATGCTGGTGCGGTATTGACTTCCAGGATGTAGTGATCTCTGTCACCCCATATCAACATATCCACAGCACCGAAGTCCAACCCTAGTGCCTGAACAGCCTGAATGGCATCGTTTCTTCGCCTATGGTGAAGCTCCTGTTTAGGAGCACGGAAACGATACCCGTGGATATAGTTCTTAATGAGGTTTTCGCCAGCTTTCTCGGGATAGTCCAGGTACTTACCTTGTATCCGAACCACCTTGTCTCTGACGACGTGAATACGCACCTCGCGGGGTGCAGCATACCAGGGGGTATAGAAGTCGTGGTGCCGACTAGGACGTTCATTCCCTCGATACACCACGATATCCCTTCCCCCGAATCCGGTTCGATTTCGACCAAACACAATACCGTCCGGCGCACCAGACATGGCTTTGTCAAAGTCGGGGGTCATAAACACGACACGCAGCCCCGCGTTATTCAGATACGAGTACGCCGTGAGTTTGTCACTAGCGTTGCGGATTGCATCTGCGGTGTTCAACTCGATAACACATGGAGGCATAGACTTACGAGAGCCCCATCGGATCAACAGTTCCAGCGAGGTATCAGGAGACTGTATGCCGCTCAACATACCCAGCTGTTGTGCCATGAACTTCCCTGTAGGACGAGAAGCTCTCACATAGGCTAGATATGTATGCAACACTTAGACCGCCTCCAATGAGTAACCCATGCCGTCCAAAACGGAATCAGCATAGCACTCCTTCCAACCCCTTGCGTGGGTGTGACACACCCTCAGACCATCCTTCCGGGTGTGATTTGCCTCGCTGTTACATCCCTTAAGGGAGCATGTGTTATGGTGCTTGTTGCAGTAGTTGAAGTCGGCTTCAGCCCTGTCCGCCATGACAATACGCATCTTGGGTCTACTCCGACAGAACAGACACTTATCGTTTCGCTTGGTTGCATTTCCGTTAAAAAAGTGTCGGAGTGCGGTTGACGTATGCGTTGTCGTGGAAGTGCCAGGGCTTGTCGCTTTTTCCGCCGCCTTCGCCGCCTTTATTACCGCGTTGAAGGCTCCTGTTCCCAGAGGGTCAACCTCTTCCCAAAGGGAGGAATATTCGGTGTCGTACTCTTCGAGCAGCTTCTCTACGAGAGGCACCAAATCGGGATTCTTGTTCTCCTCAATATCTCTCATGTCACCACGAAAGATAAGATATTCGATTACCTGGATTTCAAGTCCCGTCCCTTCGGCCAGGTACTCCATCACCTGAGTATGTATCTGTTCCTCATCTTCCGCCCAGGCGTTGAGCTTCTTACGTAGCGCGTCAGGTATTAACGACTTAACTATCTCCACGAGCCCTTCATCGAGAGGTTGATCCTTTGATCGTGTGTTTCTCTCGGCATATATGAGGTTGTACGTTTCAGCACAATCACCACACATGCGCCCACGGGATAGGGTCGTTTGTAGGTCGGAGTCAAGTACCATCTGGCGGCAGCAGTTACAGTGACGCCACTTTCGTCCTTCCTCAGACCCACCCCTATTGTCCCAGGTCATACATCGACCTAGATCTTTTTCCCTCAAATCCCGTACACGAGTTCTTACTTCGTCTGCGGTAATGATCGGGCCACCCGCATTAAGAGCTTTATGTTCAGCGAGTGTTTCGGCGATCTTGTTCTCCTCGCGCTCCTTTTGGCGGTTTTTCAATTCGGCGATTGTGACCCACTCACCCGTATGTTCGTCCTTGACCTGTGCCCCATGCCCATAGTGCCCAGCCCAATTAGCATTGGGTCGAGGAGTTAGGTCGTGTGTACCTGTCTCCGGCGCACCCTCCAAGATCATGAACTTCCACTCGGGGATGTATTTGAATTTCGCGTGTTTGGGTGGTGTCCCGAGTGCCTTGCCCCACGCATCTCTCATCGCTATTTGGGTGCTGCCCCATATGGTGAACTTCGGGGTCTCGATGATATAAAGCGGGGACTTGTTATCGGTTCGTAGCAACAAGACCTTTCCAGGGTGTCCTATCGGGTCAATAGTTGCCATAGCACACGAACCGTTTACTTCCTTGAACACTTCTCGAATCTTCGTTGGATCGAAGCCGGTGTGTCCCACAAGTGCAGGAAGGATCTCTGTATCTACTTCCGCAGACCTTGGGAACCCGTATTTCGCAAAGAGTTCATCGTCATTTTCGATTGACCCATTGTGGGTCGTAAAACAGGTACCGTGTAAAACCGGGTGATTGTTGAGGTGGTTCGACACGTCACCTTTGGTCGCGTATCGCGTGTGCAACAGAAGGATTTGGACTCCTTTCGGGATATCCTCCCGAGATTTGATGAAATCAGATGCAGCCTCGTCGGCTTTATCCATTCTGACCTGACCATCAAAGGTCACAGCCACAAATCCCGTTGCATGTTTTCCTCTACCCTCAATCCCGAGTAGCAAATGATCTGCAAACTTCTCGAAACCAGGGTGGTGTTTCACTACTGAGGGATCTTTGATAAAGACCCCTGCAATTCCACACATACTACCTCCCTGTGTTGTTCGTCTCGAACGTGCCCGCGCGTATCGCGTTGCCGAAGCGCGGTGCTACGGTTCTTCTTGCCCCTACGTTTGGCCCTGGGTTCCATACCCCCTCCTGATATCTCCAAGTGGAGCCGTCAGGGGCTCTCATTCCGACACCTTCGGCGATATTCCAGCCTCGCAGATGATCTATCTGATATTGCTGATAAAGCTGCGTTTGACTGTAATCACTAGCTACCGGCCCTCCTAGGCCCGGCACCGGAAACTGCCCTCTGATTCGCCCTCCCTCGATCGGAGGCGCATCAAAAGGGATTTCTTCATCGACACCCGCCGATACCGTATAGTCCACGTGAGAATCGTCACCCCAAGTCTTGCCTTCGGGGTTCAGTCCCAACTTTCGTTTAAACGATTTCTTGTACTCGTTGGGATACGGTGGTTTCTTGTATGGCGTGTCTGCCTGCGTTTTCATCCACTCTTTTCCGAACACCTTATACGGAGTTCGCATGAAGGCATATCGAAGAGCGTCCTTTTCCTCCGATGTGAGCGGGAACTCGGAGAACATGAATTGAACCCTATCCTGTGCGAGACGTGCTTCGGCTTCCGTTAGCTTACTGAACGGTCGCCACGTCCACGTAAACGCAGGCATGGGATCAACTTTCTTGTACGCCTTGAGCTCGTTTACTGGTACCCATGAATAGGCGTGCATAGCCTGCATCAGCGCGATCCACGCATACAAGATACGTGGGTTACCCTGTGCATTCCATACGCGCCATTCGATGGTGTTCTTCTTCTTGGGGCAGGTACAGGTTTTCTTGTCGTAAATCCCCCGCGTCATGGTCTCCCCATAGGTATTCTTCTTTGGAGCGATAAACTCCATCGCACCGGAACACCCACCGTTGCATAGCTTTCCTCCGTGGCTCGCACCATTAGCGTCAACTTGTGCGAGATAGAGGTTTGTATTCAACCCTGACATACGCTTTTGCGTACTCATGGTTTGCCATGCCGCTTTCGGGGTATTGAACGGCCCCTTGGAGATAGGGTCTGCAAACCCTCCCCCGTGATTGGTTCTGTCGTATCCTGCGTACAGCGTGCGATGACCATATGTCTTACCGGCCCCCGCCAATCGGAAGATTGGTTCCTCGCAGAACCCGAATACAGTCATCAGCCTGATGAGGTCGTGAAAACCGAAGCCAGCAGCGTCCATATGAATGTGTCCGCCACAATTCGGGTTATACTGTACGTCACCGTTCTTCTCCAACCCTCGGAGCCTTTCATGAGCACGCAACATCGCGGCTGCGTGTGCGGGGTTGGTTAAGTCCAGTTTGTCGAACACCAGTTCCCCACCGGTCACACTCCCGTCGAACTTCAAAAACGCGATATGTGGGTGGTTGGGTTCTGGATGCCAGCTATACCGCTGAACATCAGGATAGCCCACGATGCCTTGTGAGCATAGATCCTGAGCCAATGCCTGTGCAGCCCCATCCAATTCCGTTTCCACACTAATGATACGGAATGGGCGTCCCTCTGGTTCCTCGAACAGAAACTCCCGAGGGGGCTGCATCAGCTTAGGTAGCGCCAACTGCCACCTCCTTTGCTGCGCCCGTCATAAAATCAACGAGCTTATCTGTATAGCGAGTATTTGTCCCACTATAGTCCGTACCTCGGCCAGAGATTTGGAGCACAAACAATTCCGTACCCCGATACATAAACTGCTGACCGGAACATACCCGAACCCTTATCTTTTCCTTGTCGAGGATACCCTGGCAAGTCGTGATTGCTTTGTTTGCTTCATCGACATCCGACTTCAATGGGTGCCCCTTACGGAGTGGCCCTATCAGGAGCGCGTGAGCCTTGATTCGTTCGTATCTCTCTCGCGCCCTTTTCACGTCCCTCTCGAAATATGCAATATCGTTCTGCATACCGTCAGGAAATGAATCGTAATAGGACGAGTGTAGGTGCGAGTACATATACCCCGCCCCATAGTGTTCCTTCCACCACGCCGTTCGCTCCGCCTCTTGCGGATGCATTTCGCCCCGCATATCCTGTCTTTTACAAAACAGAATTGTCCCAACTTGTCCGTCATGTACCATAACAAACATGAAGTCGCATTGAGGATTTGCGAGTTCAGTCAGGAAGCCGTGGTGTTCCGCACATCCACCACCATTCGCACTCAGGATCTTAAGATCCCTATGGGTTCGCACTTCGACGAGTTTATACCCGTCACCCCACTCACGCAGGAGTTCCGCGTCGTAAAACGGACTAACTTTTCCCGTCACGACCCAACTTCCCGCACTCGACGCACTTGGGGTTTACTTGCGATCCCCTGTGTAGATAGGCACCGTCCTTGCCGTGAATACATTTACCGTTCCACGGGTTGCGATGCCCTTGCGGTTTTGCGGAGACTAGTGTCATTTACACTCCTTTCTCTAGCTCCCGCCCTACTACCTCCACATAACTCGGCCACCAAAGCAGCCTAACGTATGTATTGCATAGAAGGGCGGCAGCCATCCGGCTCAGCTTTACGGGCTTACCGGACAGTTACCCTCACCTTACCGCAAAACGGTAAGCACCAGGTTGTACACCCCGGGATCAGAACCGGAATATACGGCATGGTGTGGGGTGCGAAGCACCATTAGAGGGCCGGGGACGACCCTCCGTGCTACTTAGACGCCCCGTTTTGGTATATATGGAATGACTGTTCGACCACTTTCATTCCACGCCCCTAGATACTCCCCGAGAATGTTTTTAAATGGGATGTACCCGAGGACGTTCCCGGCTGTGTCGATCATGAGGAACTTACGTCTCTTAACCCACCAGCACAGATGTAGAGTGTAATGGGTGCCGTGCCTTGTAGGTACACGACAAAACAATACTTCATACTGCTTGGGTCTACGACCCCACTCCCACGGCCCGATGACCATGCGTGTTGCGTCAGGAATTATAGGCTCCATTGACAGCCCTCTCCCGACCATAGTCACTGTATGGTTCGATTTCAGCAGCATTTCCGCGTTGTTTCCTGAGACGCCATCGTGTTCCATTCCCAGATGAATTATCTTCTGGGGTTGATAGGGGAGTTTGGCCGGAAGTTTGGTGGGGACTCTATGAAGTTCGCCCATCGGCTTCCATTCCGTCAGGGGGACGCGCCCAAACGCCGTCGGCTATCTCGATAACCGCGTGTGGGTAATGCTTCTTCTCTATATGCGCCCGAAGATACTCAGGTGCCACGAAGGACTTTCCACAACCCTCATACGGGCACTCGAAAGTATTCCCCGCGTAGGTTGCAGTCTGCGGCGTTGGGTTTACTCTCGCAAACCATCTGCCCTGGCGGAGTTGCCGCACCTGCGGCGGTACGTGATCTTTATAGGATCGCTCCACCTGTTGCCGCTTGACTCGCCGCTTCTCTCGCGCCTCTTTCGAGTTACGGTTTGCCATGCTCCATCACCACATCCACCGGAATCTTACGAATCACGGCGTTGTACATCGTGTGAAACGTGCCATGAGATCGGCCATTCCAAAACGCGATGCAGAGATCCGGCGATGCTTCGGTCATGGCGATGTTACGCGCCTCACATGCCTTGCTGAACGCCTCCGGCGATTCGTCTCCTTCTGCGACGAGAGGAGGATATTCCTCGACGGTGTACCCAAGCATTCTCGCTGACATGCCTGCCATCGTATCAACTCCCATTGCACAGCCATGGATGATGGTGATATCCAGAGCAGGCCCAGGAAGTTTGGCAAGCCGCTTGAATACAGCTTCCCCGTCCGTCCAGGCGCATGATCCTGTGATGAGGACTCTCATACCGCGAGTACCTCCCCCTGTCGATAGGACTGACTGACGGTGTTGGCCCCTGCGTCGTTTAACGCGTGACACATACGCTCCCTTCCAGATGGGTTCCAGGCATGAACACGAATCCAGCCCGGTAAATGGCTATTTTCGATCATCCACTCGACCAAGTGCATCCCGTTTTCCTCACCCTTCTGAGGCATACCGGAACCACTGTTTGGCCCACCGTCATATGTACCTGCCGGTAGGTCATGATTTCCCATATCGTGATCGAGACTGATGTGGGATACCTTGCCGGTTGCAAGGATTTCCTTCGCTTCGTCGTTTGTGCGCGCCCATACCCATCCCTCAGGTGCAGGCCGCACGTCGTCGTGCCAGAGACGGATCATCGGATCGCCACACCCGCCGACATCGTCTTACGCTTTCGCACAGGAGCGCGTGCAGGAACAGGTTTCGGTTTCGGAGCTATCCGAGGACGGCTTCCGATGAGCCATGCGACTTCTCCGAACGTGTTATATACGCTCGGATGCATTTTGTCACATCGGGCTTTGGTATGGCCCTGAGCACCGGCGTATAGATACTCAAAGAGCATATCCCCGCCATGCTGATGGACGATTTGACCGACCTCTTGGCGAGTACCCCCGCCACCGATCCAGTCGTCCACGAAGCACACTCTCGGAGGCTTTTTGTGTAGCTGCCAGAAGTCGAGGAGTTCTCCGTTGTCTACATAAATTCGCTTTACGCCATAGGTGCCATTCTTCGTCGGCTCCTTGCGAATCAGCAGAAGTGGAACCTTAAGCTCAACGGCGGTATAAAACCCGACACACTGGCCTGAGATACCACTTGCTACCAACATATCGAACTCCACGTCCACCAACGGCTTGAGGGCTTTTGTGGCAGCATGGCAAAAATCTTGCCAGCCAAACGTTAGTGGCATTTCATGTCTCTCCTTTCAAGCATGGGATTATTCCCAATGAGAGAGGCCGGAGTCGAACCAGCATCGTACCCGTAGAACGGGCGGCTCTATCCAAGATTGAGCTACTCTCTCGTGTATAAAGCGGAAGCTCAGTTGTATGTATAGCGCGTTAACGCGACCGACTGATTACGGCCTACAAGATATGTTCGCTCACTATACATACAACTGAACTCCCGTCCATAGCCATTCACAGTTTTACCGAGGATTATCACGGCGCTGTGATTCAACCCACTCATCCCATGTAGGTTTTAGACAGGCTAGGAGTTCAGCAACACTTAATCAAATACCTCAACCGGATTTGGTTGGCGATGATGCACCATCCCCTACCGCGCCGGTACGCGGTCACTAATACCCTACTGAGGTTGCAGGGTAAAGTACGCACGCAGATTTGACTCCACGCACGCACAGCCCTTCACGCGCGTCTAGCTGCACGTTTCATCGCACGTCCGAGTCCGCCAATCTCGCCAGCGTACTCTCGGATATACGTGATTAGTGCTTTCTTGCTGCGGAACTGTTGTGTTTTCCGCATCGACAACTCCCTTCTTTACCACCCCCGAGACACTTACCCGAGGGATATCCCGGTGGTTGAGCGGGTCTACCGCCTGACGGAACGTCGTGCTCATAGGACAAAACGTCTCCGCGTTTGACATAAGTACGCCTAATTCCGCCCTTATGACCTCCGGAATTGCCGGTCTTGTTGCCTGAAACAGCGGTCTTGTAATCACGGACACGAAGCGACCGCCGTATTTCGCGCTTGTGTGGGGAACGCCACATGCTCATTCGACACCCCACTCCCGCATGAGAGCGTCACCCTTACGGGCGCGATTCTCAGCCGCCATGCCAGTCACCATACCCGCATAGACAGCGGCTTCGATGGCCGGACATCCATGCCCCCCGAGAATTGCGATCTCAGGATGATGTATCAGGACGGAGTTGCGAAGGCTGAGAACCAGTTGGTTTACAACCTCTTCGCCTCCCATACGTTCGAGGGTACTCTCTCTCGCGTCATCCTGAATCATCGCGGTAGCGCCTTCATGGATCTCGGCGGTTAGTGGATTGATTTCCATTTTCCCTCCCTTCACATAATCGGGCTACGAGGGGGGCAGAATGGGGTATGGTCGCCTCATTTGGGCCTGCCCCCCATCGCAGCATCGGTTGTGGGGTACCCCGTGTGGGTAAAGTAACAGACACCCACCTGTTTCGGCTAGGGGCTTTTCCGCAGACAAAACGCAAGCGTCCGTAAGCGTACTTATCCCTTCACTATACACAGGGCTTAGGACGGGCCTATGGCTCCGTGCAGGACACTACCTAGGATTTCGCCTACTCCCTGGATCAAGATATAGTTTCGGCTATAGTGCCCTGCACGCAGCCATCTGCGCCGCCGTCCCGCCTTGCCTTTCAATAAGGGGCGGGTTAGGCGTTACTAGTGCCTTTATAGAATCATGATACACCTCCTGTTGGCTCCGTAGAGCGCCCATAACGCACATGGACGCTCCATGCAGCCAGGGCTACTAGGCGATGAGCGCCAGCTTGCCCATGACATTCAGGCGATACAACTGCCCGTTGTTCGCGGGAGAGTCGCCGTTGGAGCGGGGCTTGAACTGCGGATCGGCCCCACCCATCAGCCACGCATCTTCTCGCGTGATGACGTTGATTGCGACCTTCGGCAGCTTGCCGCCCTTCTTCGTCTTACCCCGCACGATAGCCGGGGCTTCCTCGACCTGCTCGACGACCTCGATGCCGGACAACTGCGCCATAACTGCCTCCGCGATGGTCTGGATGAGGTCGTTGTGGTCGTCGGCCTGCTGCTCGGTCGTCAACGCGCCGATCTGGTCTGCGTAGATACTGCAATACGCAGCCAAGCGGGTCTTGTCGGTACGCCGCTTCGTGATCTCCGCATACTGCGGGTGGCGCTGACTGGCCGGAGTGGACAGGTAGAACTCCAACCCTGCCTCCGGGCCATTCGTGCGTGCGATCTGTACGTGCTTTGCAACGGTCGCCATAATAGCGCCGTCCTTTCTCCCACAACCGTGGGGGTATATGGCTCTCTTATGAGGCCATACGGCGGTGGCTGCCATGCCACAAATTGCGGGTTGCACGAGTATCAGTCATGCGTTACGCAACTTAGCGTAGCATCAACAGCCCCACCGTAAATCCTCACTACCAATACGGTTTTGTGTATTTTGATTTGATTACTCCTGTGGCGCATCGTCCGTTGCTGCATGGGCTACTTCACTCCCATAAGGGGTCTTTCTACCCTGCTGCAATCGGTGAGCCGCTACACTGGCTACCCCACGTCCATTTCGCCCATATTAACCGGGACTTACACGTTGGAAGGGTGGACGGGGCTTCTCAGCCCGAGCCGCATATCCTACACAAGATACACAGCCACCTTGCCCTCTCACGTTGATAAAGCGATTCCATAAGGCTCACCCTTCCGGTGGGCTGACACAGAGGTAATCTGTATCCTACAGAGAGTATGTGGGGCTTCCCTGTTCGCTGCGACCCTGGACATATTGGGCTATGGTGGTTACCTGAGAGCCGTCCTCACTCTCACCCTGCCTCTCGTTTGCATATCACCTAAGATGATAGAGAGCGGTGCAGACAGGGCCACTCAATCGCTATGTTAGAGTTATACTCTTTACTGGTCGGCAACCGATCCAGCTGTCCCAGACTACATGAGGAAGTTTGTGCGTCAAGTTAAATTTGTGTTGCGCCTCTCAGTGGCTCAACAGAGCCAAATCCTCGAGGTTCCAACCCTCAAGTAGCCTCAAGTTTGTGACGAACAGATGTTCCCCCCTATCGCATCACCATACAAGATATGGGCTGACGACCAGTGGCCTATATTACGCACACTGTTACACTTGACGAACCTCCGGTGAGTGCCCTATAGTGTGGGAGTTGGGGGATGCACCCCCTACTACACGGAGGTATAGTATGACGTTCGTGGCAACATTCGGCTTCACGAGCATCGAGGCACTTGCAGCCTCTCAGATCGCTCGCATGAAAGATCCCCTGATAAAGCTGGCCGAGGACATTCGGCCCTACTTCGTCGTTACCACGACGCGGGGTAAGGTACTGGTCGCCAAGTCCGGCCAGTGTTCGGCAGCGTCGCACGCTTCCATTATCGCTCGTGATAAGGGGTACAAGGTGGTGAGTGTCGGGTGAAGGGTATCTGTGGTTGCCCCAGGTGTAAGCCTAACGAGCTATGTATGTCAGCCGACCGGGCACTAGCTGACTTCAACATACTCACTATGGAGTTTAACAAGATTGTCCATACTGAGTGGAGCGCAGCGGACGAAGCCAATGCTCGCCTAGCAGCCGAGCGGGAGTGTCAGACAACTATCGACGAGATACAACAGAAGTATGATTATGAGGAGGCGATTGCCAGAATCGAGTATGAAGATCCTCCGCTATTTCCCCGGAATCACGAAGATGAAGGGTGGTTTTCAGCATGACAAACGCTATTGCGTTTATAGTTGCGGGTGTGGCGGTCTTGTGGCCTACGGTCGTCGGTATTCTGATTCTCGTCCACCTGTTCAACTAACACGTAGAGAATATGGGGGCTGGCTGCGGTCGGCCCCCATTTCTATGCCCTAATATGCAATTGGCTCACTCTCGCCCATATTAGGCTATTTGACTATTGTGTGATATTCATACATATGATACTCAGGGGGGTGCGAGGGGTCAATTGGCTCATTCTCGCGTAGCCTGCTATCCGGGATCTATCGCGCTGCGTGTGTGTGCGTGTGGGCGCACGTATGGGTGCGCGCATATAGGGGGCGAGGGGGCGAGGGATCGGCTCGGATAGGGTCAATTCGCTGTATGCGATTCTAGGATCGGAAGGGTAGGGGGTAGCACTAGGGGGAGGGTCATAGGCTCGGATAGCGTTAGGGGGCGATATAGACCGTCTAGCGTCGGTGCTACCAGGGCGCAGGGTCATAGGCTACGGGGTCAAGCCAATAGCGTAGGGGCGAACCGGCCGATAGCCGTATCAGGGCGCAAATATGCCCCCTAGCCGGAATTGCACTAGGGGGCGATATTCGCTGTATTCGCGCAGGTTACGCGACTGTGAGCCTACCGGCCTCGTTCAGACGCCACAATTGCGCATTAGTTGCGCCCTTTGCAGGGTTTTTCGGCTCGAAGGCTGGATCGGCTCCGAGGAGCTCCCACGCGATACCAGCCGTGATACAGCCGGTTGCAAGCTTCGCAGCGGCCTTTCGCGGGGTAGCCTTCCGCGCGGTAGCCTTTTTCGCGGGGGATACCGGAGCATCGGGCGCGCCGGGAAGCATACCCGCAAGAGCGTCGGCGACTGCCGCCGCAATCATCGCGCTGATATCGGTCTTTACTGCCATTGTGCTACCTCCTGATCGTGCCGACCTTATGGCCGACAGCCGATGTCTAGGGGGTAGATGTGATGGAATTGTAAGGGTGCCGTCCATGCGCCCTACTTTGTAACACTGTTAGTATCACTTCACAATGTGTAGTCTTGTGGATTGATCGTATGTCACAATTGGTTAGCTCACGGGGTTGTGTCACTCCATGTGTTAACGCTGCCTTAACACTAGTAGCCACTTCATTATGTAAAGCGACCCCTAGTCCCCCGTTGCGGGTTATGTCCCTATTTTATTGACTTCAACCGTATGGAGCACACATCCCAAAGGGTTCGACACCCTGGGTGCGAACAGGTGTTTATAGACGCTTATCGACACCCAAGTTTCAGCTTGTCTGGAACCTACAGGGGAAAAAGTTTTTCACTACAAAAACATGACATAAGTCCTTCGGACTGTACCCCTTTTGGGGGATATTTGAAGAAAGACCTTTACAATAGTGCCTCCCAAGGGTAATATACTAGTGAAAGACCTAATATATGCTTATATGAGCCTTTTAGGCTTTATTAAGCGAAGGTCTACAAATGTAGCTGAAAACTGTATAGGTAAGGCTTTTTCTAGGTTAGGAGAAGGTTTGCAGGCTAACTTTAGCTATATAGGCGAAAAAGCGTAGTAAGTTGACGGTAGTGTGGCCCCTTAGTGGCTAACTTCAGCGCCGTCCATATGCTCATATTCGCCCCAAGACTGTGAGACGGGGTTATCCCCGGGGAAACAGGATGTTCGGCGGGGTTCATCCAATAATTTAGGAGAAAACGTGTCCAATCGGAGGAAATCCGATGAGTAGAACGTACCGGAAGCAGATCCGAACGGGTCTACCATACCGGGAAACACAAGGAAAACGTCCGAAACAGGCTCTACAAGCCGAAATAGACGAAAATCTGAAAGAAATTCGCTCTCCCCTCTACAAATGGGAGAAGGAAAGGGAGCAAAATGCTACTTAGTGTCCTATTTACGCTCGCTGGGGTAGTTATTGCTCTTGCTGTGTGGCAAGTAGGCAGTAAGTTTATTCAGAAGCGGGGTAAGGCGGTTATCTTTCAGTGGGGTGAGTTTACAAATTTCCGTGAAGGGATACAAAATTCCCCTGTTCACGAAGATGAATCAAAAATGGTTCCCTACCAGGACTTCAAATACTGGATCAGACTCCATCCCAACAAGGGATTCAACCTCCCGGGGATAGGATATTGGTCACAATTTAGAGGACGGAGGCGCTAATGGCGCAGTTTGCTCGGCCTAGTGCCGATACCGTTAATACCGCTTGGGTTGAAGATGACGGCACTTCAGTCAATATGTTCCAGGAAATTGATGAATCTGCGTTCGATGATGCCGACTATATCAAAACAGCGGCTCCGCCTGGTGCAAATGAGTATGAAACTCTGCTCACCACGGTTACAGATCCGGTTTCCTCAGCGAACCACGTCATGCGTTGGAGGCGTAGGAAGCAGCCTGCATCCGGCTCAGCGGACATCAACCTCACAGTTCGGCTTATGGTAGGAGCGGTACAGATTACCTCACAGGCGGATAACACTCTGCCCACCTCCTTTACATCTACCTCGTATACCCTTTCCGGTGCAGAAGCGGATGCAATTACCAACTATGCCGATCTGCGGCTTGAATTTGTAGCAACGCAGGTCTAGGTCTAACATGGCTTTTCCGACCTTTGTAGCTGCGGGTACCCTTGTTGAGACCACCACAACGGTTACAATTAACCCAAATGCTTCTCATGCTACCGGTGATTATGAACTTTGTATAATTGAGACACAGAATGAAACTGTTTCACTTACAACTCCCGCAGGTTTTACTGCTCATCCTGGCTCGCCTGTTCAGTGTGCTAGTGGTACAGCAACCGTTGCAACACGGTTGACGGTGTTTGAGCGTATTTGGAATGGCTCTGATGGATCTCCTATTACAGATGACCCTGGGAACCATGTCATTGCCACAATCCTCTCATTCAGACGTTCTTCTGGTACCTGGGCAACCTTGGCAGGGGCTCGATCAGCTACTTCTGGTACAGGCTGGACAGCCACACCGGAGACCGCCTCAGAGAATACTTCTCTCGAATGGACAGGAATCACGACCGACACCGCTGACCAGTTGATTATTCACCTAGTTGCCCAAGCTAAACCGGATAGTGCGGGTGGTACAGCGGAAATGTCAGCCCACACAAATGCCGCTCTAGCTTCAATCACCGAGCGGTTTGATGATGCAGCAGCATCAGGTAACGGTGGATGGCTCGGATGCTTTACAGGAACCCTAGCTACTCAGGGTGCAACAGGCAATTCAACAGCCACAGGCGCGACCGCTTCCTTTCACGCCAATCTCATGATTGGTATTAGGGATTCAGCACCGGCTGCTACGGTTCTCCCACCCAAACCCATTATTGTACAGTTCGCTGTACAGAGAGCTAATCGCTATTAAGGAGCTACATGGACGCTGTATATATTACACGCAACACAGTTTTTGCGGCAACCGCTGGCTCCAAGACAATTTTGAAGTTGATTACCCCAACAGGGTTTAACATCAAGATTCTAGAGTTGGCAATCTTCACCGACGGAGTTACCGCAACCGCAGTTCCGGCCACTTGGGGGTTGTTCACTTCAGACGAAACTACGGCAGGAACCCAGTCAGGTACCGCCGTTACAACCCAGGTTGCAGGGGCAGCTATTGCCCACGGACTCACGGTTGGTCAGAACTTCTCAGCGGAAGGTACAACCTATACTGTTGTGAAACAGGGTTATGTTCCACAGTTTATGGGTAGCTTGATCCTTCCCAACCCACTTGGGACAGAGGAGAATTCTCCTGCGGGACTCGCGGACTCCATTGGCCTCAATATCAACGTGACCGCCAATGTTAACGTGCTTGCCTGGCTCAAGTGGACTAGAGCGTAAGTCATGGCCCGTCTTGGGCGTGGGTACTCTTACCCAATATACTCCCACGGGTTCAAAGTTGATGTCCACGGGGAAATATCCTGGGCTGAATTTGAGATTCCTTTTCTAAATGCACAGGCTGAAGTCTCCTGGGCCGAACTTGAGGTACCGTTTCTCAATGCACAAGCCGAGATTTCTTGGTCTGAATTTGAGGTACCTACGGCGAATGCCCAATCGGAAATATCTTGGACTGAACTTGAGGTTCCAACTCTTAATGCTCAAGCGGAGATATCATGGGCTGAATTTGAGGTTCCTCTCCTCAGCGCACAAGGTGAAATATCTTGGGCCGAGTTGGAGGTTCCTACCGCTAATTCTCGGGCAGATGTCTCATTTACCGAACTTGAGGTTCCCACAGCGGATACACGTGCGGATATCTCATGGGCGGAGTTTGAGGTGCCTAATGCCAATGCACAGGCTGAAATAGCCTTTGCGGAACTCGAAGTTCCTTCAATTGCAGGCCCAGCCGGAACTTGGCGAGACGAGTATCTACCAGTAATTCTGTCCCATTCTTAAGGAGAAATATGGCATATCCAGCGGGCACGCCTAACGCTATTGCTGTGACCCCGAGTGATACCGTCCCGGTAGTTAGTCGTGATGGTGTAGCCCACCCAATCTCTGGCTTTTATGTTGGAGCAACCGGAGGGGCTGTCGTCGTGATTACTCCTGGGGGTCAGACGGTAACCTTTGCGGGTACAGTTGTGGGCTCCACTATTTGGGTTAAAGCGACCCATATTAAGGCCACAGGAACGGCGGCAACATCGCTAGTGGCTTTCTATTAAGCCAATAACATGGCCCACATACAAAATCCCGAGGATATTCAGTGGTGCGAGGAATGTGGGCGCTACTACAACCCAACTTCGCCGCATGAGTGTAATATGGCTCGGGTAAACGAGGAACGTCATCAACTTGAACGATTCCTCAAACGTTATCACGTAAAAGAGGAAAGCTAGAACCGCCCCATCTCGGGGTATCCTCAAATCTAAGAGAGGCAAGTGTAATGGCTCTAGGAACAGTTACTAAGGTGAAGGGCACAGTCTTCGGGGATCTAAGGGTCACAATCGTTGACGTTAGACCCACTTCTGGTGCAAACTATGTGGCAGGCGGCGCTCCTTTTGCTGCCGCTCAGGTGCCGGGTGCAACCGGTACAGTCCTTGGTGTTAACGTGGTTGGTCAGGCTATTGACGCCACCAACCAGTCGGTCACCCTGTGGGATCAGGCTACCGCTAAGCTGGTTTCCTACAACCAGACCGCCAACACTGATGTCGGACTCATTGAGGCTGCCACCAACACGGATCTTTCGGGCGCGGCAGCTGCCGTCCGCCTGATGGTCTTCAGTAAGTAATGGCTCTCGGGACGGTTAATACCCTTACCCAGACAAATATCGGAGGACTCTCCCTACTTATTGTGGAAGTTCAACCCTCAGCAGGGGCGAACTACACAACCAACGGGGAGCCCTTTGACACAGCGCAGATTCCTAACGCAAAAGGTCAGCTTCTCGCTGTCGTCCCGATTGGTGCCCATTCTGTGGGCGGTGCGTCAGCACAGCTAACTTGGGATCACGTCAACAAGAAGCTGAAGGCGTATGGAACCGCTGGCTCGGCCTCTGGGTTGACCGAGATTGCCAACGCTACCGATCTATCTGCTCAGCGAGCGCGGTTTATCTGCGTCACAGCAGGGATCGGCTAAATAAAAGGAGGGCAGATGCCCGATTTCCACAGGGAAGAAGGCATTACCCTCACTGATGGGGATGTTGTTGACCTACTGGCCCGATATCCCCAAAAGTTTTTGTGGTTTGCCCAACACGGCTACCACCCGCATTACTGGCAATTCCTGTTCCACACAAACACGAATCCAGAGAATACCAGGCTTTGCCGCTTCCGGCACCTTGTTGCAGGCAGGCGAGGGGGTAAAACCCTAGCAGCAGCCTGGGAAACAATCTTCTACGCGCTTCACCCCGAG
>Ga0137459_1000015_pt1 | contig 49323 bp, 36 predicted proteins | sample EasRivERMGT700_2_FD_104908 | JGI IMG/M metagenome (GOLD analysis project Ga0137459, IMG submission 104908) | Soil microbial communities from meander-bound floodplain in the East River, Colorado, USA - East River MetaG ERMGT700_2 | ecosystem: Environmental > Terrestrial > Soil > Floodplain ...
CAGACCTCCTGGCACACGTCGCAGCCGAACACCCACGTCCCGATCGCCCGCCGCAGCTCGCGCGGGATCGGGCCGCGGTGCTCGATCGTCAGGTACGAGATGCAGCGCCGCGCGTCGAGCACGTAGGCGTCGACGAACGCCTGGGTCGGGCACGCATCGAGGCAGGACCGGCAGGTCCCGCAGCGCGGGCGCGGTAGCTCGCTCGGCGCGGTCTCGGCGAGCTCGGCGTCGACGAGCAGCTCGCCGAGCACGACGTAGCTGCCGATCCCGGGCGCGATCACCATCGTGTTCTTCGCGACGAAGCCCAGGCCCCCGCGCTCGGCCCACTCGCGCTCGAGCACCGGCGCCGAGTCGACGCACGGCCGGCTGGCGACCGGGCGCCCGAGCACGCCGGCGATCCGATCGGCCAGGCCGACCAGGCGATCGCGCATCACCAGGTGGTAGTCCTCGCCGCGCGCGTAGCGGGCGATCTTGCCGCGCAGCAGCGCATCGCCGGGGATCGGATCAGCCCGGTCGTAGGCGAGCGCGACGACGATCAGCGAGCGCGCGGTGGCGAGCAGCGTTCGCAGCTCGGCGCGCTGGGCGACGTGCGCCGGGGCCGCGAGGTAGGTCATCTCGCCAGCGTGGCCGGCCTCGAGCCAGCGCTCGTAGATCGCATGGCGGCTCGGCGGCTCGATCGGCACGACCGCGATCCGCGCGAAGCCGAGCTCGCGGCCCAGGGCAACGAGCGTCTCGGCGATCAGCGGCGGCGTCATGGGACGGCCTAGGTTTGCCCGACCCGGGCCGCCGTGTCACCACGAGCCACCCAGGGCAACCTTGATCGCGGCTTCCCCTGCGGATGCCGCGCTGACGAACACGATCGAAGTGATGGCGATCGCCTCACGTGCGATCGCGTTCCACTGCGGGTCGTTGGCTCGCCACCACAGAAACACATGCGTATCGAGAAGCAGCACGTGGGATCACGCACCAAACGCCGCCCGTAGATCGGGCGGCAGCGGCGCGTCGAAGTCATCGGCGATCCGCACGCCGCCTTCCCAATCCGCCCGGTGTCCGGCAACCGGGGTGCGCTTCCAGCGGCACCAGGCGCGCCAGGGGCACGCCGTTCTTGGCGATGATGATCTCTTCGCCTGCTGCCGCCCGGTCCACGAGCTGCGAGAGATTCGTCTTTGCTTCGTAGAGGTTGGATACGACCGGAGGCATGCTTGAACATGGCCTCGTCGGCTAGCTTGGTCAACAGGAGCGTTCGATTCGGAACGAGGCAGCTCCGCCATGGGCGCAAGACAGTCCGCACATAGCGGCTTGCCGGTGTTCTGGCCCCCTAACCAAGCGCTACCGGGGGCTACCGATGAAAACGTGGTTACCCATGGGCAGCCGGATCGAGCGCTCCGCGAGCACGTCGGCGAGCATACCGAGATGGTGCGCACCATCGAGGTAGTGCTCGTGGCCGTACTCGAGCTCCCAGTACATGCGCACGTCGACCGAGGCCCCGGCGGGCAGGAGCTTGCCGTCGGGCGTCTCGATGCGGACCTCGAGTTCGTCGGCGGTCTGGGCGGGGATCACGGCCAGCGTGCGTAGGCTCTGGTGCTTATGGCGGATCTGTCCGCTCGCGGCGCGGATGCCGGGCAGGTGCAGCGACACGGTGGTGCCGGCGGGCACATTTTCGCAGCTCGCCTCGAAGACGAAGCGCTCCGCACGACCGTCGAGGTTGTAGAACTTGAGCCGCGCGGCAGGAGCGGTCTGGACGTTGATGTTGTGCCAGCCGGCGGCGCCATTGTTGATGAGCCAGGTCCATGAGTTCCAGTTGCTGCCCGGATCGAGTTGGTCAACGTTGTTGGCGAAGAACTCGGACTGCACGACACTCAACAGGCAATAGTGCTCTGCCGTTGGCGGCTCGAACAGGAAGGGATCGCTCGTGGGGCCGGTCCATCGGTCGCCCGGCTGGATGGGCGACGTTTCGATCGGCATCGAATACTTACCACTGACGGTGGTGCAGCGGTGCCAGCTCGTCGGGGGAATGTTGAAGCCGGCATCGGTGAAGTACATCTGCACCTGCGGCAGGTCGCTGTTGGGGAGGCCGAGGGCGACGGGGATGTTGATGCTGCTGCCGCGCGCGTAGATGTAGTTCTTGCCGACGGTGCCGTAGTTCCAGAAGTAATCGTTCCAGCGGTTGAGCAGGGTGGAGTGCGTGAGCGGGCCGCTCTGGTTGCAGACGATGTCGGGGCTGTTACACGGGGTCGGGCCCTGGTACGGAATCTGGCCCAGATCGTTGAGGTCCTTGCGCACGAAGAGTCCGCGCCAGTTCGCGAAGGTCTGCTGCGCGGCCCGGTCGGAGTCGCTCGGGCCGTAGCCGGCCCCCTGCAGCGCAGACGAGAGCTTCTGCCATGACATGCATGTGTTGTCCCAGAAGCCGTCCTGGTTGTAGGTGGGATTGCCGCCGTAGACTGATCCGACGATGTTCGAGACGGTGCCGATGGCGGCCGGCGGCGGCAACGCCGCGAAGACGTCCTGGATCGCCATGACGGCGGAGGTACCGGCGCGGTAGTCGGTGATGCAGACATCCCATCCGGGCGGGTTGGTGGCTGCGGTTGCTGCTTCGGCGACTCGGGTTCTGGACATGGATCTCCTGTGGTTCGCTGTTGCCGGCGGTGAACCGGTAGCCCCGTGAGCTCTCGACGCCGTACGCGCCGAAGTGGTTGACGGGTCGGAGACGCATACTGCAGACACCAGGCCAGCAAGCGATCACGGAGAACGTGGGAGGCTCGAATTGAATCGATCTCGTCGACACGCCGGTCGATAGGAACTGTGAACACCGCCACCGCGACTGGTGCACGGTGCAGATACGAGCCGGCGAAGACGGCGCTGCATCGCTGTAACACGGTTACTGTAACGTGACGGTCCAAGGTGCTCGACAAGGCTTGCTTCGGGAGCAACCGGTCGCTTCACGTCGCGACGACGAATCCTCCCGGCGCGTTCGCGAGGTCGCTCAACCGCAGCGGCGGAACGGTTGCGGTGGCACGCCCATTGCGTGAGCGCAGCGTTGCTCCCGACATCATCGCGATCGGCTCTTACCTGTGCGGCCCCTCAAACAACTATCAGCGCCGGAAGGCGGCCGGATCGAGGTCGAAGCGCTGCATCCAGCGGTGGATCTGCATCCTCGCCTTGCCCAGGTCGCGGGCCACGTAGCTGATGTTGCCACGGTGCTGCTCGAGGAGTGCGACGAGGGTGCGGCGGAGCGTGTCCGGGTCATCGAGATCCTGCTCGACCACGGCGGGGCGTGGCGCCGTTCCGGACGCCATCGGGAGGTGCTCCGCCTCGATCACGCCGCGCGGCGAGAGCGCCGCCGCCACCGAGAGGCACTGCTGGAGCTCGCGGATGTTGAGAGGCCAGTCGTACGCGAAGATCCGCCGGCCTGCGGCGGTCTCGAGCCGGAGCTTGGCCGCGCCAGGGATCTCCGTGCGTCGCAGCAGATCGCCGATGATCAAGCCGAGATCCTCGCGCCGCGCGCGCAGCGGCGCGAGCACGTGGCGATATCCGGCGAGGCGCGCCAGCAGATCCGCGCGGAACGCGCCCTCGGCGCTCATCTTGTCGAGCGGCCGATGGGTGGCCGCGACCACCCGCAGATCGACCTTGACCGGGCGCGAGCCGCCGACGGGCACGACCTCGCGCTCCTGCAAGACGCGCAGGAGCGCCGCCTGGGCCGTGAGCGGCAGATCGCCGATCTCGTCGAGGAACAGCGTGCCCCGATCGGCGGCGCGGATGAGGCCCGGCTCGTCGCGGGCAGCGCCGGTGAACGAGCCCTTGACGTGGCCGAATAGCTGGCTCTCGAGGAGCGTGGCGGCGATGCCTCCGCAGTTGACGCCGACGAACGTGCCGGGTCGGCCGGACAGCGTGTGGACGGCGCGGGCCAGGACCTCCTTGCCGGTGCCCGATTCGCCGAGGAGCAGCACCGGGATGGGCAGCCGCGCGATGCGCTCGAGCGCGGCGAGCTGCTCGGAGAGGCGCGGGTGCAGCGTGGCGAGGCCTGGCGTCAGCTCGGCGAGCGCGGCGCTGTCGAGGTCGGGGCCTCCCGCAAGGCTCTCGTCGGGAGGGGGCGGGAGCGCGGCGCGGTAGACGAGCAGGGTGGGGCCGATCTCGAGCAGATCGCCGTCGCGCAGCGCCGCGCGGGCGACGCGCTCGCCGTTGACGAAGCTGCCGTTCTTGGAGCCCTCGTCCGCGACCGTCCAGCCGGCCTCGCTCCGCTCGAGGCGCGCGTGGGCCGTTGACATGGTGCTGCCAGGGAACCGGAGGTCGAGCCTTCGGTGGTCACCGTCCGGCCTTCGTTCGGCGGTGCGCTCGACCCCGCGGCCGACGAAGACTGCATCCAGCTCGCTGAGGTCATGGCGGCTACTCCCGGCGAGCGGCCGGTCGCAATGCAGCACAACGAAGAGGTACGACCGCACCGGCACCGCGACGCGGCGCTCCCGGGTGATGTCTTCCTGGGTGCTGGCAGGTGCGGTGGCCATGCGGCTCTGGCGTTATTTTCGGTGACAGTGTCGTGCGCATGACGCGTTGGGTGGGTGGGACGTGGGGACGTCGTGGCGGGGGGCCAGCGGGTGCGGGTGCGAACAGCCCATTAATACGCATGACAGGTTGCCGTCGCAGCTGTTTTGGTTGGGGACGGCGGGTGCGGGGTTCAGCGTCGCAATCGATCGCAAAGTCTCGGAGGATAGGTTCAGTTTCCGTCTCTTACGTGCAGCCTTGTTGTTCGACATGGTGCTTCGATTTGACTGCAACAAGCTTACCATCCTAGGGAGCTCGTCCGCGCGGATCCAGCGACGCGGTCGACAGCGTCGCCATCCACGCCGCGAGTCCGCGCGGATCACCTGGCACCACACCCCGCGATGGGATGGGCCAGATGCGTACGACCGGGCCGCTGCCCGCCGCGGCGATCGAGTGGCCGTCCGGCGAGAACGCGATGGAGAGCACCTCGAACTCGTTCTGGAACACCGCCTCCAGGTCTTCGTGCTCGACGTCCCAGAGCCGCACCGTGTGGTCACGCGCGCCCGAGGCGAGCCACGCGCCGTCGGGCGAGAACGCGAGGCGGTAGACCGGCGCGGAATGACGGCCGAGCACGCGCTCGGCGAGGGTCGTCGGGTCCACGAGGACGACACGACCATCGTCGCTACCCACCGCGATCCACCGGCCACCCGGGGGAAGCGCGAACGCGGGCGCGCGGCCGAGCCGCCGCGCGACGATGCGCGACTCCCCGGTGGCGAGGTCCCATACCCGCACGGTCTGATCCGCGCTCGCCGTCCACAGCGAGCGGCCATCGCTCGAGAACGCCAGCCTGGTGACCCGATCTTCGTGGCCGCGGAGCGGAGCTCCGACGCCGGTCAGGACGTCCCACAGTCGGACCTCGGGATCCTCACCCGCGGACGCGAGGTGCCGCCCGTCCGGCGAGAACGCGACGGCGCGCACGACGCGCGTGTGCCCGGCGAGAACCCGAGGTTCGCCGCCCGTCGTGTCCCAGAGCCGCACGGTCGCGTCGGCGCCGGCCGAGGCGAGCCACCGGCCGTCCGGCGAGAACGCCGCCATCCACACCCCGCCTCGATGGCCCGCGAGGACGCGCGACACCGGTGCGCACCCGGCGACCGACGCGCTGCATGCCCCCAGCTCCCAGAGCCGCAGCGTGCCGTCGAAGCTCGCCGAGGCGAGCCGCGAGCTGTCGGGGGCGAACGCAAGCGAGTACACGGACCCGTCGTGGCCTTCGAGCCGCTGTCCCTCGCCGGTGCGCGGGTCCCACAGACACACGCCGTTGTCCTCGCTCCCCGTGGCCATTCGTCGGCCGTCGGGGGAGAACGCGACCTGGAAGACGGTGGCCCGGTGGCACGGCAGCCCGCGCTGCCGCAGCATCGCGACGTCCCAGATCCGCGCGTCGAACCACTCGCTCTGCGTGATCGTCCGCGTGGCCAGGCGGCGGCCGTCGGGCGAGAACGCGAGATAGAACACGCGCCCGGGGTGGCGGCCGAGCACGCGCTCCTCGTCGCCGTCGACCTGCCAGAGGCGTACCTCGCCGTCGCTACCTCCCGAGGCGATCAGCGTGCTGTCGGGAGAGAACGCGACGCCCGCGACCGTGCCCTTGTGCCCTGACAATGCGCGCTGCGCGCTCGTGCCGACCGAGGTCACGAGCACGTCCCCGTCGTCGCCGAGCGAGGCGATCCACAGGCCGTCGGGCGAGAACACGACCGTGCTCGCCTTGCCTGCGTGGCGGCCCAGGCTCCGCACCTGCGCGCCGGTCGCGGCAGACCACAGAGACACGACGCCATCCTGGTGGGTGAAGGCCACGAGCGCGCCATCGGAGGAGACGTCGCCGTCGAGGACGTCGCGCGGGCTGGTCAGGGTGCGCACCGCGCCGCCGTCGATCTGCCACACCCGCGCGGCCGCCCGCTCGGAGGCCATCGAGAGCAGCCAGCGGCCGTCTCGGGAGAACGCCACCTTGTTGACCTCACCCTCGTGGCCGCGCAGCGCGCGGCCCTCGCCCGGGCCGGTCGGCGCGATCCGGACCAGCCCGTCGGAGCTGCCGGAGGCGATCCACCGCCCGTCGGGCGAGACGGCGAGCCGGGAAACGGTACCCGGGTGTCCGGGCAGGCGGCGCGAGTGGCCTGTCCCCAGATCGAGCAACGTGACCGCGGTGTCGGCCTGATCGAGGACGGCCAGGGTGTGGCCGTCCGGAACGGCGATGATGCGCTGGACGTGCCCGCGGTGGGGCCAGCGCCCGATGCGCGCGCCGCTCGTCGCGTCGTGCAGATCGAGGTGCTCTCCGTCGTGCGCGCCGACCCAGCCGAGGCCGTCCGCCGTGAAGGTGAAGAACCCATCTCGCGGCGGGACATGGCGCGCGACGCCGCGGCCCTCGGCCTCGATCGCCAGCGCACGCACCTCGACCTGGTCCGCGCCATCCTCCGGATAGGTGCGCAGCCACATCAGCGCTTCCGTGGCGTCGTGCTCGAGCGCGCCGCGCGCCTGGGTGAGCACGAGCTGGTCTGCGCGCCGGCGCGCCACGTCGCGCTCGGTGACCACGCGGTCGACGCTCACGGCGCCAACCGCCGCCAGGATCACGAGCGCCACCGCGGCCACGATCACCGGCACGCGATAGCGGCGCAACCAGCGCTTCACGAGCATGCGGCGCGAGTACACGTGCGCGCTCACCAGCCGCCCGGTCTGGAACCGTCGCAGGTCAAGAGCCAGCTCGCGTGCCGACGGATAGCGATCGTCGGGCCTGCGTGCCATGGCCTTGCGCGCGATCGCCCCGAGGTCCGGCGGGCTCATCGGCTGCTTCACCTCGAGGGGCGCCGGCGGTCCAGCGAGCACCGCGCGGAGTGGGTTGGCGTCGCCTCGGTACGGCGGCTCGCCCGCCAGCACCTCGTAGAGCAGCGCGCCGAGCGCGTACACGTCGGCGCGCTCGTCCACCGGCTCTCCACGCGCTTGCTCCGGGGGCATGTAGCACGGCGTGCCGAGCACCGCGCCCGCGACGGTCAGCGACCGCTCGTCGGCGCTGGCCGGGAGATGGCCGCGCTCTCCTTCCGGCGCCAGTCCCGCCTCGCCATCGCCCGTGGCGCGCAGGTCCTTGGCGAGGCCCCAGTCGATCACGACGGTCTCACCGAACGAACCTACCAGTACGTTGGCCGGCTTGAGGTCACGGTGGATGATGCCCTGGCTGTGCGCGTAGGCGATCGCATCCGCCACGGCGATCACGTTCGGTAGCAGGGCGAGGCGCTCGTCGAGCGCCGGGGTGTCGAGGACGACGTCATGGAGCGAGCGGCCCGAGATCAGCTTCATCGAGTAGAACGGCTCGCCCGAGGGCCAGCGGCCGATGTCGTGGACCGGGACGATGGCCGGATGCTCGAGGCGCGCCGTGATCATGGCCTCGCGCACGAACCGCGCGTATCCCACCTCGCTCTCCTGGAGCATCTCCTTGAGCGCCACGACGCGGCCGATCCGCAGGTCGCGTACCTCGATGATGCGGCCGAGGCCGCCGCGCGCGAACTCTCGCACGACGTGGTAACGGTCCGGATCGATGGGCGAGAGCCGCGCGCCATCGGCTGCGCCTGGCCAGGCTGCGTCGGAGGTCTCGGTCTGCGCGCGTGGGGGCGCATCGGCTCCATCCTCGGGGTGCTTGCCGAGGGTCACCTCCAGGTCGTTCTTGGTCTGGACCGTCATCTGGGGGCGGTAGCTTCGAGATCCTCCATGTTCTCAGGCTTGCCATCGCCTGTCCACCACGCCTGTCGGTCCCTGTCGCTAGGGGTGGCTCATGCAGCTGACCGGTCGATCAGCGCGGAGCACTTGCCGTAGCGCGACGTGCTGGTCCGCTTCGCCTGTTCAAATGATGTTGGCGCCGTCAGGCACCCACATGAAGCAGACGAAATCATAGCTTACCACGAATTCATTGAGGTCATCGGGCCCACCTTCAGGAGGCTTACCGATGGGGCCATAATTTACACGCCAGTTGGCTGATCTTGGGTCCGTAATTGGCTGCCCGGCGAAGTCATAATCGGTCACCTGCCCCCAACCGTCCTTTTGTGACCATTTAGCATGATGGACGGCGTCGTCACAGCGAACCCAGTGGTAGTCCCCCGGCCAGTTGGCAAGCGGATCGCCGCCAATTTTGGATACTGGTGCAGAGAATAGCAATGCTACCAGATGCCCAGGGCCTGGCGGATCTCGGGGGTCTGGCATCTGGTTTCCGACAGGGATGAGCCCATCAAGCTGTGCATTTTCTTGAACATTTACCGCCGTTAAATGATATTTGTCCAGTTCGACAGAACCGCGGGAAGCTCTTCCTGGCTGAGGGAAGGTGTTGGTGGCGATACAACAAGCGTAAGCGTAGCAATTGTTGTCAGCAATGTGCTTGTATGGCATGAAGGCGCCCTGGCAATCATCCCCCGGCGCGTAACCTCGAACGCTGCCCGCGACCGTCGGTGCATATTGCGGTATATCAGGTTTATTGGTCCATGCATTGTAGGCGTATTGAGGGGCGATCAGTCCACCGGTATTGGTCCTGCCCTTTGGTGAATGGCGCTTGGAGCCTGGCTCGATACGGCCGCGATACGTAAACATGATTCGATGTCCTGGTTTGTGGTGAGGTGAGGGTGGCAACGTACGTGGTGAATGCGGATGGTGGAATCACCAAGATAGATCAGATCCTGAGCGGTGCGCTGCGGGGCTCGCCACGAGGCGTTGCACGTCGCCACGCACCGGGGGCAGTGGCCGGTGGCCGATGGAGCTGGTTGGGCATACGAGCGTCCCAAGGCCTTTGCTCCGATCGTGCCACCAGCTGAGAGGCGCTCGGCACGGGTGAACCTTACATCGCTGCGCAGAGGTGAACGCCTGCGCTGTCACGTTACAGTAACCCTGTTACAGGGAGACGGGAGGCTCGCGGCGGACGCGAGGCCGCCCCAGGCCGCTGGTGAGCTCACGCCTCCGCACCGGACTTGCTCCGCGGCGTTCACGGCGGCTTGCGCGCCAGGTTTCGCCTCGGAAGGGCGCCACTCGGGCTGGCGAGACCCTTGCAACTCCAAATAGTCGCGAGGCCGATGGCTCTCCGATTCGGGATAGTCAGTCATTCATGATGTTTGATCATGTAGCTTCGATTCAACAGTAAAAGTTACAGAGGAATGGTTACTCATATGTCGAATTGCAAATGTCAGGGCACCGGGACCAACGAGGCTCAGGTTGCCGATTTTTCCACCGTCGGATTCAATGCCGACGCCAACGCCCCGAGTGTCGCTGCGCTCGAGGGCGTCCACGCGCTGCAGTTGTCGGTGTGCGTGAGCGCTTCCTACAACGCCGGTACCAACCAGATCTGCTTCGCCGTGCCGATTTACGGCAATTTTTGCGTGACCTCGCCGGTCCCGATCCCCGTCAGCGCGGCGTTGAAGGCGTGCGTGCAGACCTGCGGATCGTTCCTTCCGCATGGGCTTCAGTGCACCTTGTATCTCAACGGCAGTGCCATTGTGTCGAAGACACTTTGGGGTACCTGTCCGTAACCGTTCACTGGCTCCATCGGCAGCACATGGAGGCGAGCGGCAGAGCCGCTTCGACGTGGGGTCGGTGGGCGTGACCTGGGCGATCGCGAAGGTCACGCGCAGCGTGGACGGGCGATGAGCTTGACGTGGGCGTTCCATCGGCAGCGTGGTGATGCACCGGAGCGACGCGGCGTTCACGCGCAGGCGCGGAACGACCTCTGGGGAAGACCGCTTGCTCGGCCTGCCTGGCTCACCAGACCTCGGCCGAGCCCTCGCGATCGTCGTCGGGGGGAGCATCGGCGAAGTAGACGTCGTCGTACGGCACCGTGCAGTCGCGCTCGCGGGGCTGCGGGTACTCGATCCGGGCCCCGCGGTACGTGCGCACGATGACGCGCTCGGGATCGAGGTGCTCGAGGTAGCTCGGCACGATCGGCACCTTGCCGCCGCCGCCCGGCGCGTCCAGCACGAGGTGAGGGACGCACATGCCGCTCATCCAGCCACGCAGGCCGCGGTAGAGCTCCATCGCGGTCTCGACCGGGGTGCGCAGGTGATCGGTGCCGATCACGGTGTCGCCCTGGAACAGGTAGTACGGCCGGACCCGCGAGCGCACGAGGCCGCGCATCAGCGCGCGCAGCGAGCGGACCGACGAGTTCACGCCGCGCAGGAGCACGGTCTGGTTGCCGACCGGGATGCCGGCGTCGACCAGCCGCTCGCACGCCGCGCGCGCCTCGGGGGTCAGCTCCTTGTCGTGGTTGAAGTGGGTGTTGATGAACAGCGGGTGGTGGGCGCGCAGCGCGGAGGCCAGCTCGGCGTCGATCCGCATCGGGCACACCACGGGCAGCCGGGTGCCGATCCGGATCGTCTCGACGTGGCGGATCGCGCGCAGCCGGCCGAGCAGGTAGCCGAGCCGGCGGGTCGACAGCAGCAGCGGATCGCCGCCCGAGAGCAAGACGTCGCGGATCCGCGGCGTGCGCGCGATGTAGGCCAGGCCGGCCTCGAGGTCCTCGGTGGTCGGGGGCTCGTCGCCGCCGACCAGCCGGCGGCGGTTGCAGTGCCGGCAGTAGATCCCGCAGCGATCGACGACGAGGAACAGCACGCGGTCCGGATACTTGTGGACCACCGACGGGGCCGGGTTGTGGGTGTCCTCGCCGAGCGGATCGCGGAGCTCCTCGTCGCGGATGTCGGCCTCGGCGGTCCTCGGGATCGCCTGCAGGCGGATCGGACAGCTCGCGTTCCCCGGATCCATGAGGCTCGCGTAGTACGGCGTGATGCCGATCCGGAACAGCCGCGCGGAGGCGGCGAGCCCGGCGCGCTCCTCGGGGCCCAGCTCGATGACCCGCGCGAGCTCGTCGGCGCAGGTCAGCATGTGGCCGAGCTGCCAGCGCCAGTCGAGCCACTGCGCGTCGGGGACATCGCCGCGACGAACCGAGGGCAGCACCGGCGGGCCGGGATGGCCGGGTTGGATCAACGGGAGGTGGACCACGGCGGCTGTGTAGCACGGGCGCGCGCCAGCACGTCGGCGAGCCCCTCGGTCAGCGCGAGCGCCCGGAGCTCGTCGGGATCGACGAACCGCGCGGCGCGCGCATCGCTCGCCGCGGCGAGCTGGCCGCCGGTCACGCGCGCGAAGTAGTCGAGGATGACGAAGTGGTAGTCCTCGGCCATGCGCTCGAGCACACAGGCGAGCGTGCCGACCTCGACGACGAGGCCGGTCTCCTCGCGGACCTCGCGCGCCACCGCCTGGGCCAGCGTCTCGTGCAGCTCGAGCTTGCCGCCCGGGACGCTCCACAGGCCGGCGCTCGGCGGCTTGCCGCGCTCGATCAGCAGCACGCGGCCCGCGTCGTCGAACACGATCGCGCCGACCCCGACGACCGGGGTCACGCGCGCTTCTCCCGGGCGGGCTTGCCGGCCCCGGTCGGCTTGGCCCCGCCGGCGCGCGTGGCCAGTGGCTTGACGGTCGCTGCGGTGGTCGGCTTGGCGCGCGTGGCCGGTGGCCTGGCAGTGCCGGTCGGCTTGGCGCCTTGGCCGGCGCGCGTGGCCGGCGGCCTGGCGGTCGGCCTCGCATCCGGCTTGCCACCCCGGCCTGCGCGCGTGGCCGGCGTGGTCACCGGCTCCCCGGCCAGGCCCGCGCTCGGGCACAGCGGCGCCAGCACGCAGTGCTCGCAGTCCGGCTGCTTGGCGTGGCACACCCGCCGGCCGTGCCAGATCAGGCGGTGCGCGAAGCTCGTCCACTGATCGCGCGGCACGCGCTCCATCAGATCGTGCTCGATCTTGACCGGATCGGTGTGCGCCGTGAGCCCGAGCCGCGCCGCGACCCGCGCGACGTGGGTATCGACGACGACGCCTTCGTTCTTGCCGAGCGCGCTGCCGAGCACGACGTTCGCGGTCTTGCGCGCCACGCCGGGTAGCTCGACGAGCGCCTCCATCGCCTCGGGGACCGTGCCGCCGTGGCGCTCGACGATCTGCCGCGCCATCCCGATCAGGTGCTTGGCCTTCATCCGGTAGAACCCGGTCGAGAAGATCATCGGTTCGAGCTCGCCCTGATCGGCGGCGGCGAGCGCGGCCGGGTCCGGGTACCTGGCGAACAGCGCCGGCGTCACGGTGTTGATCAGCTTGTCGGTCGACTGCGCGGACAGGATCGTCGCGACCAGCAGCTGGTAGGCGTTCGCGTGATCGAGCTCGACGACCGCGTCCGGCCATTGCTCGGCGAGCCGGTCTGCGATCGCCGCCACACCTGCCGGACTGACCGGCGGGTCAAGATCACCGTTTCGGGCACGCGGTGACTGCTTCGGTGTGCTATTCCGAGTGCGAGATCCCATGCGGCGGCAGCGTATCATCTTCCTCGCAGCGACGATCGCGGCCACCGCACTCAGCTCCGGCTGCCCGACCAGCAAGAAGCAGATCGAAGCTGCGAAGCATTCGCTGTACGACACCGACTTCGCGGTCGTGTACGGCGCGGCGCTCGAGGTGACGCGCCAGAGCTACCCGAACCTCGAAGACGCGCCGGGGCGCGGCGCGATCAAGACCGCGTGGCATCAGGTGTCGTACGCCAACAACCAGGACGACCTGGCGAACCCACAGACGCTCGCGAACGCGCAGGGGATCAACGGATCGACTCAGAGCAACCCGAGCCAGGCCGCGGTCGGGATGCCGACGCGGCTCGCGTACAAGCGCTTCTTCGTCCGGTTCGATGTCAGCGTCGCGGGCGGCCGTCCCTGGCGGCTGAAGGTGGTCGGCCACGCCGCGGAGTGGGAACCCGGCGCGGCGCTGCCGTCCGAGCTGCACGGGCCCGCGCGGCCGCAGTGGCTGGAGGGGCGCACCGACTCGCTGCTGTACTCGATCTTCAAGCGCGTGAAGGCCTACGCGGTTCCGATGAAGGAGGAGGTCGAAGGCGGTCCGGAGGATGCGAAGAAGGCTGACCCCTCGATCTTCAAGGATGTCCCGCCGGCGGCAGCCAAGCGGCTCGCCACGCTCAAGGACGCGCTGGCGGGCCGAGACTACCCGGCGCTGCGCGCGCAGCTCGCGGAGGATGTCGTGTGGTCGCTGGGCGGTGGCATCGGTGCCGATGCCGCGATGGCCACCTGGCAAGCCGATCCGGAGCCGCTCGACGCGATGGGCAAGGCGCTGGCGGCAGGCTGCGCGGGCGACGCCAGGAAGGTGACGTGCCCGGCCGGTCCGCCGGTCCCGGCGACGTATCAGCTGACGCTCGGAGCCCGCGGCGACGCCTGGCGGGTCACTTCCTTCGTCAAGGCCGAATAGCAGTGGAGCAAAGCGCTGCACGCCGTGTGATCGGAATCGCAGGGGGCGCGTCGAGATCACGGTCTTTTTGTGGTCGGTATTATTCTGACAGTAGAATGCCGCCGGATGAAGCACGGTTACCTTCTGCTCCTCGCGGCCGGTTGCGGGTTCAAGTCGTCGGCCGGCAACATTGATGCGGCACTCCCCGTCCCGGACGGTGGCGTGGCGGGGATGTGGTCGTTCGACACCGCCGCGGAGTTCACGGCGCCGGGTCGCACCGTCAGGGACATGACGATCGAACCGCGCGGGTCGCTGACGCCGAACGCGTACACCTACGGCGGGCTCGTCGCGCACGGCCTGCAGGGGATGGCGCTATGGAAACACAACGACACCAGCTGGACGAAGCTCGACGGCAAGCCGCCGTCCGGAGCCGGGTTATGGCGCGGCGAGCGGCTGACGGACGCCGCCGGTTTTAATAACAATCTCAATTATCTCGGAATCACGGACCCCAGGTCGATGACCATCTGGCTCGAAGGGGAGGTCTGGCTCGAAGCAAACTCGAGTGAGATGTTCAAGCTGAGCGGCGATGACGTCGCGTTCTTCCAGATCGCGCCGCCTGGCACGACGGCCTATGGTGCGGTCAGCGACGACAACAACAACGCTATCCCGGTCGCGACGCCGACGACAGGTTGGTATCCGATCCGGATCGGCCACTCGAACGGCACCAGTGGTAACAACATCGATTTCACCCACAGCGAGTCCGGTGGGATTCTCGTCTCGTGGACTCGCGAGCGGCTGCGGGCCCGGACCAGCGAGCTGACCGGCATGTTGCGCACGGTCTATGCCCGTCAGATCCTCGGTGGGGGCTTGGCCGGGGCGCTGCCTGTGGCGCACTTCGATCAGAGCGATCTGTTGACCCTGACCGACTTCAACCCGGTCCCCCAGGGCACGATAAACAACGACGACTGGTCCGCGCACTACCTCGGTCAGATCTATGTCGACCAACCCGGCGCGTACAGGCTCGCGATCACCAGCGACGATGGCAGTCGCGGCCGGCTCGGCACGGGGCGCGCGGAGACGCACTGGGGGCGCGACGATGATACGGGGCCCACGACCTACTCCGTGCCCGCGACCCTGGTCGCCGGCTGGAACGACGTGACGGTCGACTACAACCAGCATGGCGGCGGGCGAAGGCTCGGCGTGCAGCTCGCTGGACCCGGTGCCGCAACGCCTGTCGTGGTGCCGCGCGATCGGCTGCGCCCCGTCGAGCCGGCCGACGACCGGCTCGTGGTGGTGAGCGACACCGATGCTCATGCGGTGGAGGACAACGGAGGCACGGCGAACGACGGGACGGCCACGATGACCGTCGCGGGTTACCCCGGAGAGACCGTGACGTCGATCGATCTGACGTACGAGGTCACAACGGCACACTGGGATCAGCTCAAGGTCGATCTCGAGACGCCGGGGAGCCCCGCCTCACGGCTCACGATCCGCAACACCGGAGGCGGGGATGCGGATGGCATCGTGCAGCTCACGATCACGCCGACGAGTCCGGTCGGCCTGAGCGGGTTGCTTGGCGGTCCTGCAAACGGCGATTGGAAGCTGCATGTCTACGATGTCGTCGCCGCCGGCGGCGACAGCTCGCTCACCGCCGCGAAGCTCACGCTGCACACCACGGGTGGCCCCGACAAGGTGGCGCGGACCGCCTCGTGGACCTCGCAGGTGCTCGACGCGCAGACCCACGTGATCGCGATCGACGGTGTCACGTGGGACGATCGCCTGCAGGCCGGTGGCGGAGTCGAGGTCCGGGTCGGCACCTGCCAGCAAGCCGATTGCAGCGACGTGACCTGGTCGGGGGTGGTCGCGAAGGCCACCGCGTTTGCCGTCGCCCCGGCGCGCTACCTGCAGCTCCGCGTCGACATGGCGAGCAACGGCACGCTGGAGCCCGAGCTACGTTCGCTCGCCGTCATGTACCGCCGCGATCCGGGGTAGCGCCGCGGCACTACGGTCCCGAGATTTTCGCGCTTGCTCGACGAGGGCCGCGTGAGGAGCCGGTCTGCGCGGTGGCATGCAGCGTGCTCTATCGCCAGGCGTGCTGCTCGCCGGTCGCGTTGTCGAGGGCGATCCGATCGCCGCCGCGGCGGCGGTCGCACCCCACCACACCGGCGACGACCAGCCGGCCGCTTGACCATGCCTCAACACCAGCACTCCGGCGGCGCGACCTGCAAGGGTGTCCAAGATTCGGCCCGATTTCGTCAAAACCCTGGACACCTGAATCGTCTTGCAATCGAGCCTTCCACTGCTCAGGCGACGGTGGGCCTGGTAATGCGCCTTCGCGCTCGGCGAGCATCGGCAAGAGCTGGCTCCGGGTGCGTTCGGCGGCACCTGCGCAGCGCCGCGGGCGGTCGGCGCCGGGCTGGTCGTGGGCGGCACGGGCCGCGTTGGTGTCGACGTCAGTCGTTGATCTCGATGTCATTGCCGGTCTTGCGGTCCATGAAGAAGACGCGGGCACCGGCGTCGAGCAGCGGTCGCCGCTCGCGGCGCGCCATCCATTCCTCGGGGAACACGATCCGCACGCAGTCGACGGGGTTCCCGGCGCGGTCCTTCTTGGTACCGGTGATCCATCGTACCTCGTGGATCTCGCGGATCAGCACGTGGCGTGGGTCGCGTCCGCCGCGTTCAAGCGGCGTATTGGTGATGTAGCCCGCGAACTCGAGCGTCTTGGTGTGCGGATCATAGCCGCTCAAGGTCAGCGCTGGGTAGCCGGCCTTTTCCTCGGAGATCAGGTCTCCGTACTCCCACCACGCAGTAAACGGTTTGTGAAAGTGAGGCGCGTTGTAGTAGGTCAGCTTTGGCTTGGCGATCCTCGCCAGCTCCATCGTTGACTCGAAGGTCTTGGCGAGCCAGTCGTGCACATTGAGACAATCGAGCCCGCGGATGCAGACGCGGGCATCGCCGATTTTCTCGACACGATCCCACATGGAGAAGAACGCGCCAGGGTCGTCGTAGCGCTCGGCTGCCTGCGCCTCGGTTGTCGTTACGACGTGATTGGCACGTGCGAGCGGCGGCTCTGGGACGAAGTCCGCCCACGTCGGTTCGCGGCGCAGCATGGCGAAGTGGAATCCTTGAATGCGAACCGCTTGCATCGCGATCGAGGTCATCGCCTCCATCCAGGCGACATCAGGCCGTTGATCTTCCGAGCGATACCTTGCGTCAATGGCCCAGACGTTCCGGCCGCCGGTGCCCCGCGAAGCAATCAGCTCCATCTGGTCACTCATGACCAGCGCGAAGAAATGTGGCTGAGCGGGCCAAAGATCTTGGAGTCTCTCCTTGAGCTGACGCTCGGTTCCTTGAATGTTCTCGCCATCCATGCCTGGTAGCGAGTACGCGACGACTTCGCCACGCCCGGCCTCGCGCAAGCATCGAGCATACTCGACAGCGAGTTGCACTGTCGGCACATCGTCGGAGTGCTCGATATCGAGCGAGATGAACGATGGATAGTAGTCGGTCTCTTTCATGGCGCGCTCCTCTCTGGAAGCTTCGTCAGGCTCCGCAGTGTCCCGTCCGAGTGTAAGTATATCACGTGAATGCCTCCTGGATGCTCCCCGAGTACCTTGTTGATGGTCTCCACGTCCGTCATTATTTTCAATGCCTTCTCTGCTTCACTTTGGCGCGAGAACACGTAGATCAGCCCGTCGTATTCGGACGTTGTGCCGTCCTGGGTCCGCTTGAAGCCGCCGGTTGCTCGCCCGACGTCGAGCTCGCCGTCCTGACGTCTTGCGAGGCTCTGGTCCGCACGCTCGGCGTAGTCCTTGGCCTGCGCGATGTCGAACGCATTTTCACCCGTCTTGTCCTCGATCGTGTACTTGCCGCCCGGGAGCTGGTCTTTGATCTTCGCCCGGATCACGACCTCATCGTCAGGCGTCCGCGCCTTCTTGAGATCGGGACCGGTGAACGGCTGCGGCTTCTTGCCGGCGACCTCGAACACGGGACCACCTTCGTCGGCTGTACTGCGCATGAGCGCCTGCCGATACTCCGAGAACAGGCGCCCACGCGCGCCATTGTCGGGCTGAAGATCGATCATCTGGTAGAGCTTCTCGGTGCGGCGAGCCGAGTCTTCGATCGACATCAGATGATCGACCGTGCGTCGCCGGATCAAGCGCCGGAAGCTGGCGAGCTGGGTTTCGCTCAGAGGCCCGCGCGGCAGCGTCGCCAGGAGATCTTCCATCGTGACGTGCACGGCCGAGCCGGCGGAACGCGACTCCAGCTCCTCGATCACCTTGGCCCAGCGAGCGATCAGCCCCGCGCTCGCTTCATCGAGCACGCCGGCTGCGATCCGCTTCTGAAGCGCTGCGCGAACGTGGATGCCGGCATTCGCGAGTACCCGCCGCGCCTCCACCTCGGCCTCTCCGACCAGTGCACCTGCATGGAGATCGGCGTCGATCTTCGACAGATCCTCCGTGGAGCGGCGCCATTCGCGCCCGGCATCGAGCCTACGCTCGTGGAAGTCCGCACCCGGTCTGGCTTCGATGACGAGTCCGGTTCCTTCGTCGACGCTCAGATGGGGCAAGCGCTCGGCCGTCCCAGGGGCACGGTTGAGCCGGAAGATCGTTCCGGTTCCCTGCCGTCCGTGGACGGTGTACCCGAGCTTGCGTAGCTTGCGTTGTACGCCACGATCGACGATCGATTTACCAATGTTGGCGCGCGCCATCGCCGCGCGTAGACCTTCGACCTTGGCGGGTGTCTGCGCACCCTTCGCGAACAGACGCGGCGCTTCATTGATGCCGAGCGCCTTTGCATCGAGGTGCGGCTGGCCGCGCACCGCCTGCAACGTGTCGATTCGCTGGCCCAGCTCGAACAGCGTCTCCTCGGCGTCGAGCACGCGCGTGGCTGCCTCGGGATCCTCGGAGGCGCGCTCGGCGAGCTGATCGATGATCCGCCGCTGCGCATCGGCCTCGACTTCGAGCTTGTCGAGGTGGAGCTCGAGCTTCTTGGCCGATGAGACCTGCTTCCAGCTGGCGAGCCGGTCCTCGCTGAGGCTGGCCATCCGCTGGCGCATCATCGGATCGGTCTTCCACTGCGCGAGGTGGGTCAGTTCCTCGCGCAGCGCCGAAGCGGAAGCGCCCTGCCGCATCACGATCTGGGGCTGCCCGTTCTCGATGAGGACCACGGCATCGCCGCGCCGAGCGCCCGCGAGCTTGCGGAACTCGCGATCGTCGATGATGCGCGGCAAGACGAGGCTCCCCTCGAGATCGATCGGGCCGAGATCGGCCACGGTCTCCATCATCACGCGCACGCGAGCCACGCTCGCCAGCCTGGCACGGGCATGGCCCGGTAGCTCCTCGATGGCGGCCAGCGCGCGTTCGGCTTCGTCGATCTGCCTCGCCCGGAGCAAGGCGACCACGCGGGCGAGCTGATCCTCGGACCTCTCGCTCAGGTGCTCGAGCACCTGGGTGCCCACCCCGGCCGCATCGAGCAGGCGACCGACATCATGCGCGGTGGGCTCACCCAGGCGCGCGGCGAGCCGGCTCAGCTTGCCCAGGGCGCCCACGACGCCGCCGATCGCCGCGCCGCCGAGCCCGCCGGTCGCGGCGCCACGCGCAATGGCCGCCAGCATCGCGGAGAACGCCTCCGCGATGCCGCGATCCCAGGTCGCCTCGTCGGTCGCGGTCTGGAACAGCTCACCGGCCGCGCCGCCGATCGCGCCGTCGATCGCGGCCTCCGCAATCGCCGCACCGAGCCCGCCGGTGGCGTGGCCGGCCGCGTGTGCCCCGGCCGTGGCCGCTGCGCGCCCGGCTGATACACCCATCGTCGCGCCGCGAACGATCCTGGCCGCGAGTACCGCCCCGGCCGCCGCGGCGATGCCCTCGACCGCGCCGGTGCCGGCATCCCTCAGCACGGACATCGTCGTGTTGTCGAGCCGGATCGCGGCGCCGGTAGCGGCAGACGCCGCGGCACCGCTCACCGCGGCCATCGCTCCGACTGCGATGGGGCCGAGCGTTCCGCCGCTGGCGATCGTGACCACGACCGTTGCGACCACTGCGCCGACGACCTGCCCCGCAGAGCTGGCGAACGAGTCCGTCGCCTTGCGGTAGGTGTCCAGTCGTCGCGTTGCTCGATGGTAGATGTCGGCGAGCTGCGCCAGCTCGCGACGGTCGACGCCGCCGGGCCGTACCTGCTGGTACAGCACCATGAACTTGGTCACCGACTCATCGAGCTCAACACCTGCGCTGTTGAACGAGTCCATGAGCTCGACGCCATCGCGAATGCCAGCCGCTTCGCGTAGCCGGTAGTACATGAACGCGGCCTCCATCGTCGGATCGAGCGCGGCCTCGGCGGTGTCGGTGAGCTGGGGCTGTCCAAAGATGAGCTGGTTCGCGGTCTCCTTGTCGCTTGCATCGCCGATGAGGTCGTCACGCTTGCCCAGGAGTCCGCCCAGGAAGCCGAAGCCTCCAGCGCCACCGATGAGCCGCTCGACCGCGTGGCGATCCTCGGGTGCCAGTGTGTCGAGCAGCGCCGGGTTCTTCCGGATCGCCTGCTCTCCACCGAGCCGCTCGACGAGAACGTACGCCCGGCGCATGTTCGCCTGGCCGTCCTGGCCGTCCGTGTCGACCTCAGCCCCGATCGCCTCGAGTTGCACGTTCTGCTCGCCATCGTGTGTGCCCCGATAGGCCAGGAGTGCAGACCGTGCGCCGCTGGTGCCGGCCAGCCGGAGGCTGTCCTTGAAATGGCGCTCCGATGACCGCTCGTGGCCTTCGGGGAGCGCGTCGAACTTCGCGCGGTATCGCGGATCCGGGTAGATCACGCGCTGGTCTTCGTCGCTCATGCGCGCCAGCCGGCCGAGCACGTCGTGTGCAGCGCCTCGGCCCATCGCGTCGAGGATGTCGTGGAGCGCGATCACGAGCTCGGGCCGCGGTCCGAACAGCGACGGCCCGAGACCCGGCGGCAGGATGATCGGCGGGCTCGTCGGATCCGTGAGCAGGGGGCCGAGCTGGAGCGGTGGCGCGCCTTGCCAGAGGAGCGCGCTCAGTAGTTCACGCTGGTCCGGCGTGAGCCTCGTCGAGCCGGTGGATAGCGCGTCCAGCTGTCCCGAGGGCTGCATGGCTGGCAACCGGTTCTCGGTGGCCACCGTCCGCAACGCGGCGATGAGCGCCGCGGCATCCCCGACCGGGACCGCGCGGAGCTTCTCGGTGGCGACGGTCACGCTGTCAGCGCCGAGCGCTCGCAACTGTGACTCGAGGATCGCGGCGCCGCTGTCGCTGTCGCCGGCCCGTGACGCTCCCACGCGGAGCATCTCGAGGATCGGCGAACCCTGGCCGAAGAACATCGACTCCAGACGCTGGAGCTCGGCTTGCGCCTTCTGGCGCTCGGCCTCGGGCGCGTTCGGCGGGATTCGCTCGAGCTTGGCGCGCGCAGCGTGCACGAGCTCCCCCGCGCGCTGGAGCGCGACCTCGAACCCCACGCCCTGCGCTACTTGCGTCTTCAGATTGGCCAGGGTCTGGACATTCAGGATCGCCGTCTGGATCGCTGTCGCATCGTCGAGCTCGAGCGCATCCATGCCGAGCGAGATGCCTCCGAGCGCGTTGGCGAGCGGCTTGTCACGGAGCCGCATCGCCATCGCCCGGCGCTCGGTACGATCGAGATCGGCGAGCACCACGGCTGCCTGTCTTGCCTTCATCGGATCGGCGAGCCAGTTGCCCGCCGCGTCCGCCTCGCGGATGCGCGCTTCGGTGAGATCCACGCGGGCCGCAGGCACGGGCGCCAAGGCGATCGGCGACGAGAGCACGTCGGGATTCGAAGGATCGAGGGTCAGGTCATGGAGCGTGAATGTGAAGCCGTCGAGGTTCATCCCGGGCGGCGGATTCGCGCCCGCGCGTGCGTTCTGGGCGGCGACCGCCCGATCGGCCTTCGCCAGGAGCAGCCGCATCGCACGGTAGTAGTCATCGGCATCGAGCCGACCGTGGAGCGCTTGCTTGACCGCGGCAAGCGTCGTCGTCGCCGGCAACCACGATGCGGCGGGCTCTGGTTCAGACGGTGCAGCCGGCGGGTCACGAGGTGTCCACGCGATGGTGATCGCGTCCCCCTCGAACAACGCGCGTGCGCGCGCATCCGGGATGCGCTCCAGGTCGCCGAGAATCGCATCGGTGTCCCCCTTGCTGCGCGAGCCGATCTTGGCGTCGAGCGACATCTGTTCGCCGAGGTAGACCCTCGCGCGCGCCAGGTACGACGGCTTGGTCAGCGCGCCCTGGACGTCGGCGACCAGCATCGAGCCGTACGCTCGATGGAGCGCGTACATGTGCTCCGGGTGCGCGTTCTGCTCCAGGAGCTGGACGATGCCTTCTTGCTCGCGCATCGAGACGAGCGCGTGCAGCCGCTCGGCGTCGTTGGTCTTGTCGAGGCGCAGCCCGGGCACCGGAGGGTTCGGTGCCGGGTGAACGTTCGCCGCGTGCGCGCTTGCCCGTGCCTCGGCCTGCGCGGCCGCGGCTGCCGCTGCGCGAGCTGCCGCGCGGCGAGCCTGCCGCTGTACCTCCTGCCTTGCCCGAGCGCGCTCCTCACGCTCCGAGTCACACAAGATCCGCATGAGCTTCTTCCGCGCTACCTTGCTGAACTGCTTGAGCCGGGAGGCGAGCTTGTGGTCTGCGCGCTCGCCGACGATCTCGCGGAGCGCCACGAGGTCCGCGTAGTTCGCCTGGTTGTTGACGACCTCCACGACGGCACGCTCCGCTTCCCAGCCGAGGGGGCGGTCCGCCGGCAGCACGGCCAGCAGGGCATCAGCGCAGCGTACGACCGCTCCGAGCTTCGGAGCCGCAGGCGCGCCATCGACGAGCGCCTCGGTGTCGGCGAGCACCTCTGCGGCATTCTCGAGGCACGCGCGAACCCGCGCATCGGTGGCATCCAGCTTCGCCGCGGGTGCCTTCTTGACCAGGTCGCGGAGGTGCGAACGTCCCACGGCCGCATCGTTCGCGGCATCCGTCCAGTCCGCGAGGTCCTTGGCTGCTGCGGCGATCTCGATGGCGGCGACGTCGTCGCGCACCAGCTGGGCCTGGCTCTCGAGGTCGCGGGCCAGCGCCTTCGCTCCGGCAGCCTTCTCGTCAGGCGGTTGCTGCCGAGGTTCCGTATCGGCCACGCGGGCGGGCCCATGGCCGACATCGAACGACGACAGCCCTCGTTTCTTGAAGTCCTTCACGATGTTCTCGATCCGATCGACTCTCCGATCTCGCGCAGGTGCAGCGCCCGCGTGCCGCTCGGGATCTCCCAGATCGAGGGTGACCCAATGGTGTGGCCATTCTGGGTCAGCCGGCCGTCGAGCAGCTTGGCGACGCCGAAGTCGAGCAGCTTGGGCAGTAGCCGGCCGGCGCGCTCGATGACCATCACGTTGGCCGGCTGCTCGCACCAATACACTGCTCCAAAGCCGCCTTCGCCGATCCGCCCGCGAAGGATGAACCCTCCAATGTTTCGACCGGAGTCCTGCCGTTCCCCTCGCTCGCCACGTTGGTGGGTGCATCATGGTCATCCGTTGGCGCTCTTTCCAGAGCTGCTCGCAGCTGGTCGACTTTGCGTCGCAATCGACCAGACTCGACCTGGCGTTCTCCACAGTTAACCGCACCCGCTCCGTGTGGTCATCACGCTCACCTCTCCGAACCACACGGGTGGCTTGCGCGATTTCCTGCCGCACGAAGCCCGCGTATGCTCTTGCGGGAGATGATCATCGACCATCGATGCGTGCTGGTGGCTATCCGAGGGTCGGAAAGATGCCGATGATCGCCAAGCCGATGCCGCCGACCATCACGAGCCAAACTCCGCTCCCAGGTGACCTCAAGGGTCTACGATGCGGTGGATCCTACGAGATCGTCGAGCTACTGGGCGAGGGCGGCATGGGGCAGGTGTGGCGAGCTCGGTCGCGTGACCTGGGCGGCAAAGCGGCCGCGGTGAAGGTTCTCCTCAGAGAAGTGAACGACCGCCCGGAGGCGTTGGCGCGATTCACGCAAGAAATCTCGGCCATCGGAGCCATCACCGCGCTCAAAGAGAACAACGTGGTGGAGGTTTATGACACCGGGTTGCTGGCGGGAGACGGTCGCCGGTACATGCTCATGGAGTTCTGTTCTGGGGGGTCACTCGAGTCGCTCCTTGCCGAGAAGGGACCACTCAGCTTGGAGCTCACTTTCATCATCCTGGGCCAGGTGGCGTCTGCGTTGGCCGCCGCACACGAGGCGGATATTGTTCACCGAGACTTCAAGCCGGCGAACATTCTGCTTATCAAGCAGTATGGCTATATACGGGCCAAGCTCTCCGATTTTGGCATCGCAAAGCTGATCGGAGACAAGCTCGATGACGCTCTCTTCCGAACGCAATCGATGAAGGTTCTCGGTTCGGCTGACTACATGGCTCCGGAGCAAGCGAACCCCAGGCGAGGGAGTCGTGTCGACCATCGAATAGATGTCTACGCATTTGGAGTAGTGCTTTACCGATGCGTAACCGGTCGCACTCCATATGACAGCAGAAGTATCGCCGATGCGATCGTCAACGTATCTCGGGGCATGCCGTTCAAGCGGCCGAGCGAGCTCCGTGGAGGTGTCCCGCCGGCACTGGACGACCTCATCATGGGGTGTCTCGCGCACGATCGCGACGGGCGGATCCAGAGCATCGACGAGGTCATGCGTCGGTTCGCCGAGGCGATTCCTACGGGGCTGGCCCTGCTGCCCTATGTCGCGCCGCGCTTTGTCACCAAGGAAGCCGCCCCCACGGCTGACACCATCTCGGACGGCATCGGTCCCGCCCTCACGAAGTGGGTCAGCAACACGTCACCGTCGACCTACGGGGGGCGCGTTGCCGGGAAACGTGCTGTCATCGCCGCCGCGCTGGCTAGCCTCGTCTTCGGAGGGGCTGCGATGGCACTCGTTGACCGGCTCGCCGCGAGCCCCGAGGCCTCGGTGCTCGCGCGAGATCGTGATGCCAGAGACGCGTCGTATGCGCCCCAGTACAACACGCGGAAGGTGGCCGCGGTGCCGTCGTCAACGGCAACCCTGGATGCGGGCGCCGGCGTCTCCACGGTCGCCGCCTCGATGGTCGGAATGCAGACCAGCCACGCCGGCTCCGGGTCGGGGGCGATCCCGGTCGCGCCCTCCGGCTCGAGTCCAGTTGCGGCAACCGCGGTCCGCCCCGCGCGCGCGAGCTCAACCGTTGCTCAGGCAAGCGAAGGAGCGACCACGAAGAAAGCCCCCGAGGTGGGCCGCGAGCGATCGCCAGTGCCTCCCGTTGCGCCGAGCCCGACTCCGCGCGCGGTGCCCGCGCGAGCGCCCTCTAAACCAGCGACGGCCCCGCAAGAGGGGGTTGGACTGATCGTGGTCCGCGTCAACCCTTGGGCCAACGTCTGGATCGACGGCGTTTCTTACGAGACCACGCCAGTGCGGGCAACCCTGCCGGTGGGCGTGCACAAGGTGCTCCTCGTCGCCGATGGCCACCGCGAGAAAGTCTCCGTGACAGTGACCCCTGCTGGCGAGTCCATCATCGAGAGGAAGTGGTGACCTTCGTGTGCTCATCCCGGATTGCCGTCGTCGCCGTTACCCTCCTCGGCCTGGCGCACGCGCACGCCAGCGCAGACAAGACCGCGCTCCTGGTTTCGGGGACCGCGACGCCCCACCATCGCGAGCTCGCCGCCAGCACGATCGAAGCCATCGCACGTGATGTCGGAGCACCCGTTGCGAAGGCCAGCTTCAGCGCGAAGGAGGCCACCACCATCGCAGGATGCGTCACGGCCCTTCAAGCGTGGAACTGCGTCGCCTCGGTGATCCGAGGGCGAGGGCTCGAGCAAGTCGCCATCGTCTCGCTTGTGAACGATACCAGCCCCGACAGCAGTCCGATGGTCGTCATCACCGAACAGATCATCGTGATGAACCTCGATACCGCTATCTCGGCGCAGCGATTTTGCGTGCGCTGCACCGACGACGTTCTCGTCAACGTGACCTCGGAGCTGACCCGGACCATGTTCCAGGACATCGCCGTGCGCAGCGGTCGCACCGTGGTCACCATCAACTCAACGCCGCGTGGTGCGCGCCTCGTGTTCGACGGCAACTCGATCGGAGCGACGGATCGGTCTTTCAGCACGTTCCCTGGGAAGCACACCGTCGAGCTCGAGCTCGACGGCTACCGCCGGGAGTCTCGCTCGGTGGAGGCCGTTCTCGACAAGACCTCGGTCCTGTCGGTCACCATGCGCCCCCTCAACGCGCCGCCCGGATCGAGCACCGATGGACACCGTGATGCGCAGCCGTCGCATGCAAGCCCGCTTGCGCCAAAGCTCGCGATGGGTGCTGGAGCCCTGGCCGTGGTCGCTGGAGTTGTTGTGCTCGCATTCGGCGAGAAATCGGTCACCGCGCCGAAGGGCACCGAGCAACGTCGCCAGTACTACGACACCACAGTACCCGGGATCGTCCTGGTAGTCGGCGGAGTCGCCGCGGGTGTTGGAGGATATCTGTGGTGGCGCCACACCAGGTCCACTGTCGCGCCCGTGGTGGTACCCATTCCGGGTGGTGCCACCGTCGGACTCACGAAGGTGTTTTGAGAGATGGCCATGACAACACATCGATACACGCTTGCAATACTGTGGGTCGTTCTGGTCGCAACCGCGTGTGCGCGGCAAGAGCCGAACTATTGCGCAACGGCACCGAACCACAACTGCCTCGACCTGGACGGCAGCATTTCTTGCCGCAGTGACCAGGACTGTACAGGTGCCGCCGCGGTCTGCGACGTCGACGGATCCAAGACCTGCGTGCAGTGCACCGCGGCGAGGCCCGAGGCGTGTGTTGCCACTACGCCGGTATGCGGCATGGACAACATGTGCCGCCGGTGCACGGCGCACGCGGATTGTGGCTCGCAAGTGTGCTTGCCCGACGGCTCGTGCGCCGTCGAAGCGAGCGTGGCCTACGTGGCTCCCGGTGGGAGCGGCACGGCTTGCACCAAGACCGCCCCGTGCGGAACTCTCGACGATGGCGTGAAACGGAACGTGCCCAACGTGAAGCTCGCGATGGGCCTCGTGAAGGACAACAAGACCACGACCATCGACGGCCAGGCCGTCGCGATCTTTGCCGATAGTGGCGCCAAGCTCGACCGCGACGGCGACGGCCCGATCATCCAGGTTCAGAGCAACGGAGCCGACGTTAAGGTCTCTGACCTCGAGATCGCGGGTGCTACCGGCACCGCCGGAGGAGACGGCATCGATCTGACTCCCAACGGCGGCAACCCGAAGCTGACCATCACGCACGTCACAATCGACGGAAACCAAGGCTTCGGTATTTCTGCGTCGGGCGGTACGTTGATCGTCTCCCAGAGCACGGTGAGTGGAAACACGGGCGGTGGGATCTCAGTGACTGGAGGTACGTTGACCATCTCCCAGAGCACAGTCAGCGGCAACACGGGCGGCGGCATCTCAGTGACTGGCGCAAGCTCCACGTTCGACATCACGAACAGCTTCATCACCTACAACGGCGTTGCAACCGGGCCGGGCGCGACCCAGGTCGGTGGAGCTTCGCTGCTACCCAATACGGTTGGCAGCAAGTTCGAGCGCAACACGCTTGCCTTCAATCAGAGCGATGGGGCGATCTTCCGCGGTGGCGTCACATGCACCGGTGCAATGGTCAGCGCAACCGGTAACATCGTGTACAGGAACACGGAAGGTACGAATACGAGCAACGCCACACAACTCGGCGGAAACTGTCAGTTCGGCAATACGCTAGCACTGGGTTCCGTACCGGGCGATCTGGGCTTCAAGAGCCCGCTCACCAGTCCGTTCGATTTTCATCTTGCTGCGGCTTCACCTGCTTCTGTGGTCGATGCCGCCGGGGCATGCACTGGGGTGGACTTCGACGGAGATACTCGCCCCATCGGTACCGCATGCGACCTGGGTGCTGACGAGCGCAAACCCTGAGCTCCTGAACGCGACGCAATGAAGCACGCGAAGCTCTTGTTCGTTGGCGCTGTCCTCGCGCTCGCGATGGTGAGAGGAAGCGCGCGCGCGAACATCGCCTTCGAGTATTACGAGGTCCAGCGGCCAGACATCGCCGAGGCACCCGTGGGGGCCTTCCTGAACGAGCTCAGCAAGCTCGGATATGTCGCCAACCCTCGAGATGTGATCGATCGACTCGGAAACCAGGCGGCGCTTCCTGCAATAGCCAATCCCAAGCTGACCGTACCAAAGCTCCTCGCCTTGCTGACCAAGGCTCATACCTTGTGGACCAAAGCGCCAGACTTCGCAAAGCTCGCTCCTGTGCTGGCAGAGGCAGTCACCACGGCGCTCGCGAATCCGGCGCTTGTCGTCACCGATCCGACCATTCGTGACGCGTTCCAGAATGCGCTGCTCGATCTCGCGCTGGTCTACGGCAAGCTGAAGAACGATTCGAGATTCTCCGCCAGCGCGGAGCAGCTCAAGAAGTCCAGCGACGACATGATGGCCGAGTGGATCCGGACGTTCCGCAACAAGGTGATTCCTCAAAGCCTCGGCCCAGAAGCGGAGAGGATGTACATCCGCGTCGGGGAGGAACGAAACAAGCTCGGACGTGGTGTGCTCTCGGTCAGCGTCGACGATGCGAACGTCCTGCTCTACGTGAACGAGGCGATCCAGTCGCGACTACAGCCGATCCAGGATCTCGTTCCGGGCCCCTACCGCGTCCTCTTGATGGGACCGAACGATGATGCGCGCTTGTTCATCGTGGAGGTTCTTCCGAACCAGACGACACGGCTCGACGTCCAGTGGGCGGTCACATCGAACCTCTCAGTTGAAAGCTCATCCGTCGCGTTCGTATTTGCCTCGAGCACGCATCCCGAGGCATCAACGCTCGCGTGTCGACTTGCCAGTGCCACCGGCAACACCAGCGGCGGAGTGGTGCTGGCCAGCATGATGACGATCGGCCAGACCTGGGCGATTCGCGCGTCGCTCTACGACGCGCGCACGTGCCAGCTGATTCGCGGAGGGCAAGTCGCCTTTTATGCAGCGGTGAACGCACAGGGCGGTCGTGCCCTCGCCCGATTCATCGCCCTACGAGCTCGCGATCCGGACGTCATCGTTACCGCCGACGTCGACCCGGCGAAGTTTCCACCGCCCGACAGCGAAGGCGAAGGCACGACGAAGGCATCACCCGCAGCGGCCACGGCGGCCACGACATCCGCGCCCCGAAACTGGTGGGCATGGGGCGCGACCGCCGGATCGGCAGCGGCGTTCGCCATCGGCGGCTACGGACTGTATCGCCACTATGGCATGTGCGGCCAACCCGGCCCGGCGGGTTGCACGTATTACTACGCTTATTCGGACCTCGTCGGCTATGGCGGCGTGAGCGCTGGCATCGCGCTCGGAGCCTTCGCTACCTACTTGTTCCTTCGCCACGACGCCCCCGGATCGAGGGCATCGACCATCACGATTGCACCGTTGCGGGCCGGCGCCTACGTCGGCTTGGCGGGGAGGTTCTGAGATGGTGGTTCAGACGAAGACCGATCCGGCCGGACCGGCTGAGTGGCTGATCCACGACCCGCTCATCCACCTCCGGGAGTGGCGCGCGAACAACATCCATCAACTCCCAGCCAAGGACGGCGAAGCCATCATCGGCGCCGCGGACGGGTGCTGGATCCAGGTGCAAGATTCGATCACGCGCGTCTCGAGGCAACACGCCAAGCTGACGTACGACCATGCGAGCGCTCGTTGGTCCATCTCTGATCTGCACAGTAAAAATGGCACCTTCTTGGACGGGGCGCGGCGTATGTCCTTCGCGATCGAACCCGGCACGGAGATCGGGATCGGCGGGGTTACCCTGGTTGCTGAGAGTCCGTTACTTTGCGTCCTGCGCGAGCTGCTGGCACGGCTCATCGGGTGGGCCGAGGAACGCCGAGCGGATGTGGATCTCGCGTTGCGAGCGGTACGCAAGGCAGCTACACGACGCGAATCCCTGTTGATTTGCGGCGATGGCGACCTCGTCTCGGTTGCGAAGTTGTTGCATCATCACTCGCTCGGAAATCACAGGCCGTTTATCGTCTGCGACCCTCGACGGAAACACCGCGCTCCCAACGCGGGGCAAAGTGTCGCCAACTACGATGAGGGGATGGCTGCGCTGGCAGCCGCAACTGGCGGAACCCTCTGCGTATGGCGAGACCGCCAGCCCAAGGACTTCCCGCAGGTCCGAGCAGCTCTCAAGGATCCAGCGTCACGGGTTCAACTCGTCGTTTGCACGCGAGCCCTACCACACGAACCCGACATCACGTCACAGATCGTTCTTCCTCCGCTGGCACACCGCACGTCCGAGCTGAATCGCGTTATAGACGCATATGCAGTTGACGCCGTCGTTGCCCTCGATGGAGCGTTCATAGCCTCGGATCGCGACTGGGTGAGACAATACGCGTCCAGATCGCTGGACCAGATCGAGACAGCGACACGGCGCCTCGTCGCCATCCGTGGCGCGGATGGAAGCATCAGCCGGGCCGCAATTCAGCTGCGGATGTCCCACAGCGCGCTCTCGACGTGGTTCGCTCGGCGCGAGCAGCTACCGAGCGACAAGGATCGAGGGGACGACGAGTGCCACGAGGTCGATGAGGACCAAGAGGACGACGAGTAGCCGAGGTCGGTCGGTCCAAGCTGTCCACGATTGGCTCCTCGCGTAAGGAGGGATGGGGGCAGAACGCGGTCGATTCCGTGGGCCGACCGACGCTCGGTTCAGGTCGGACCGAAGATGATCGACTTGATGGTCGAGGTGCAGCCGCCCTGGATCGGCGTGCCGGCGCCATCGGTCTCGACGAAGTGGAGGTCCTGCGCCGAGCCGGCGATCATGCTCGTGGTCGTGCTCGTGGCCGCGGTTGCGCTGGTAAGTGTCACCGTCCCGGAGTCGGGATAGTAGAACTTGGTGGGCCCCATGTTGACGACGATGTCGGCGATGATATTGATGCACAGGCCGCAGCCGAGCATGCTCGCGTCGGCGCCGGCGATGGGGAACGTGCCGGTCGTGAGCGCGCCGCCCGAGAACGCGCCCCGGCCGGCGACGAGCTTGACGAAGAAGTCGTCCTTCGGCGGACCGGCGTCGAGCACGATCGTGAGCGAGTTGGGGGTGGCGGTGGGAAGGTCGGCCGTGCCGGTCTTGGTGCCCAGCTCGCCGTAGCTGCCGGGGATCAGACAGCGCGCGAGCGGGTCGGCGTCGGCGATCGCGCCGTCGAGCAGGACCGGCGGGTCGCTCGAGCACGCCCCGGCGACCAGGGCGAGCAGGGCGAACGAGGTCGCGAGGGTGAGACTACGCATGTCCCGAGCGTCTCACCGCTTCTCGATCACGATCAAACAGTTCGAGTCCGGAAGCTCGACGGGTTCGTCACACTCGTCGGTCAGCTCGATCTTGCCCTGCAGGTGCTCGCGGTAGCCGGGCTGGAGGTACGAGCGCAGCTCGGGCGGCAGCTCGACCACGCGGACCGCGTCGGGGCCGCCGCACCATGCCACGAGCTGCGCGACGTAGGCGTCGTAGGGCAGGATGCCGTAGCACTCGCGGACCTCGTAGGGGAAGCTCTCGGGGCCCCAGATGTACGTGTAGAGGAACTCCATCGCGTCCGCGGTCGACAGCTCGACGCGATCCACGCCCGGGGCGTCGGGCATCTCGAGGAGCTCGATCCGCCGGCCCTCGAACTGGGCGACGAACAGGTCGAGCGTCGCGCGGGCATCCGGCGCGATCAGGCGGATGCGGCGCTTGCCGGGCGGCGGCTGTACGCCGTCGCGGATCACGATCCGCCCGCCGGGCGCGAGCGCAGCCCAGGCGGCCGCGATGACGCGCTGGACCGACGCGAGGCTGAACCGCGGCTCGGTGTACGAGTAGACCTCGTGGAGGATCGAGCAGAGCACGACGCTGTCGACCGGCGGTGGGACGAGCTCGCCGAGCTGCTCGGCGGCGCCGTGCACGACGCGCCAGCGGCTGCCGCGGACCCGCGCGCGCTGGCCGAGCGCGTCGACCACATCGCGGGCGGCGTCGATGCCGATGACCTCGCTGGTGGCGAACTGCTGCTCGAGCAGGTCGAGCACGACCCCGCCGCCCGGGCCGATCTCGACGATCGTGCCGGGCCTGGCGAGCTCGACCATGCGCGCCTTGTCGGACCGCGCGCCGTTCATCGCCGCGAGGTAGTTCGCCTCGTTGGCGACCCGATCGAACTGGTCCTTGCGCAGCCCGTAGAGATCGCACAGCGCCTTGAGCATCGTGTGATAGGCGACGTGCGAGCGGGTCTCGTACAGCGCGAGCAGGGTGACCAGCGCGGTGCTCTCGTCGGTGTCGAGGTAGTCGATCACGATCGCGTCGGGATCGGTGGGGTGCGCGAGCCGCGCGGACAAGGTCCCCAGCGGTCCGAGCCGGCCGGCGCCGGTCAACAGCGCCCGGACGGGGCGGCCCGCGAGCGCGGCCTCGACCAGGCGCAGCCGGTAGCGCACCGCGGGGCTCGTGCCGGAAAGCCGCGCGACCAGCGCGTGGAGCTGCGCGTGCCACGGCCGCGAGACATCCACGCCGAGCGCGCGCGCGGCCCCGACGGCGGCGGCGAGCACGCCGAGCTGCGCCGGCGGTGACAGCCCGCCGGTCGCGGCCTCGCAGTACCACAGCTGGCAGGTCGCGAGCGCCGGGGCGAGCACGACCAGCTCGGCGTCCGTGATCGCCGCGACCGCGGCGTCGACGGCGGCGGCCGGTTCGCCGGCGGCCTGGCGGGTCGCCCGCAGCGCGCGCAGGCGGTCGGCGAGCGCCACGCGGTCGAGCGCCGGGGCGAGCGCCGCCAGCGCCCGTTGCGGGTTCGACCACACGCCGGGCCGGCACACCGTGCCGAGCTGGTCGCGCACGTGTGCGAGCCTGGCCAGCAGCGCGTCGTCGAGCAGGCCCTCGCGGACCGCCGCGGTATCGCAGGCGTCGAGCACGTGCAGCGCGTCGAGCACGAGGCCGATCACGTCGCCGGGCGGCGTCTCCAGCGTGCGGGTCAGCGCGGGCAGCAGATCGCGCAAGGTGCCGACCAGCGGCGCGTACATCACGAGCGGGCCTTCGCCGCGGACGTGCTGGCCGGCGAGGCCGTGGGCCTCGACCCACGCGATCGCGAGCTTGCCGAGCACGTCGGGCAGCGGCCAGCCGCGCGCGCGGTCGGCGCGCCGCAGGATCGTCGCCGCCGCCTCGTTGTGGACGTCGAGCGCGATGCCCTTCGCCGCCCACGCGGCCCGCTGCGCCGCGCCGTGGGTCTTCGCGATGTCGAGGTGGAGGATCGCGGCGCGCAAGGCAGGGCCGAGCCCGCCGGCGATGACCCGCGCGGTGATCGTCGCGAGCGCGTCGAACGCCGCCGGCGACAGCCCGCGATCCTGAAACCGCTGCAGGTCGCGGGCCTCGAGGCCGTGGAGCTTCCTGCCGAGCAAGCGGGTCGCGATGTGATCGAGCAGCGGCAGCTCGGTGCCCGCGTCGTGCTCGACCTGCGCGGGCATCGGCGCGGCGAGCGCCGCGACCTCGGGGAACGCCGCGATCAGGCAGGCGGCGGCGGGGCCGTCGCCGCGCAGCGCTTCGAGCAGCGCGGTGGCGAACCCGGTGTCCGCCAGCGTCGCGGCCATCACCGCCCTGGGCGACAGCCAGGTCGCGATCGTCGTCGGGCCGACCCGCGCGACGAGCCGGCGCCAGGCCGCCTGATCTTCGGAGTTGGCGGACGAAAGCGATCGCAGCAGGTCGTCGGCGGGTCGCACCCGCGCGATGCTAACGCCAAAGCCGGTCCGCTACTCGCTGCAGGCGGTGCGGCGGTCCGGAATCTTCTTGCCCGGGTTGAGCAGCCCCGACGGGTCCCACATCGCCTTCCACCGGCGCTGCCACTCGAGCAGCGGCTCGGGCTGCTCCATCGCCATGTAGTCGCGCTTGGTGAGGCCGATGCCATGCTCGCCGGACAGCGTCCCGCCGAGCTCGATCGTGTGCGCGAAGATCTGCCGCGCGGCGGCCCACAGGTACTTGCGCACCGCGGGATCGCCCGGATCCTCGTTCGACAGCAGATTCACGTGGAGGTTACCGTCGCCGGCGTGGCCGAACACCGCGCACGCGACGCGGGTCTCGGCGGCGACCCGGTCGACGCGGGCGAGCATCTCGACGATCCGGCCGCGCGGGACGCAGACGTCCTCGTTGAGCTTGATCCGGTACGCGGCCTTGAGCGACGGCGAGATCAGCCGCCGCGCCTCCCACACCGCGCGGCGCTCCGCCGGCTCGGTGGCCGCCAGGACGTCGAGCGCGCCGAGCTCGTCGCACCGGATCCCGATCTTCTCCATCATCATGGCCATCGCGTCGGGCTCGCCGTCGACCTCGAGCAGGACGATCGCGCCGGCGTCGTCGGGGAACCGGTAGCGGCTCTTCGGACGGATGATGTCGATCGAGTTGCGATCGGCGAGCTCGAGCACGCGCGGGCGCAGGCCGTCGCGGAGCAGCGCCGAGATCGCCGCGCCGGCGGTCGCGACGTCGCCGAACACGCCGAGCACGGTCGCGGCGGACAGCGGCAGCGGCAGGAGCTTGACGGTGAGCTCGGTGATCACGCCGAACGTGCCCTCGGTCCCGACGAACCCGGCGACGAGGTCGTAGCCGGTGACGCCCTTGGCGGTGCGCCGGCCGCAGCGCAGGACCTCGCCGCCCATCAGCGCGACCTCGAGCCCCAGGATGTACTCGCGGGTGACGCCGTACTTGAATGCGCGCGGTCCGCCGGCGTTGGTCGCCGCGTTGCCGCCGATCGAGCAGAACTCGAGCGAGGCCGGGTCCGGCGGATAGAACAGCTGCTGCGCCTCGGCGGCCTCCTGCAGCTTGCCGGTGACCACGCCGGGCTCGACGACGGCGACCAGATCGCCGGCATCGATCTCCTTGATCCGCGCCATCCGCTCGGTCGACAGCACGACGCCGCCGTGAATCGGCAGCGCGCCGCCGCACATCCCGCTGCCGGCGCCGCGCGGCGTGACCGGCACCTTGCGCTCGAGGCAGATCCGCAGCACCGCGGCGGCCTGCTCGGTCGACTCGACCAGCGCGGCGCACGCCGGCGGAAAGAACTCCGGCAGCGGGCTCTCGTCGCGGCCGTAGTCGTCGAGCCGCTCGTGGCCGGGCCCGATGATCGCGCCGACGCCCAGCTCGCGCTCGAGGACGGAGGCGATGTCGGTCACAACGCTCTGTATACCGGGGGACGAGCCAGAGGGTACCAGAGGGGTAATAGTAGAGGCTACTGGGCCGTTGCTAGACGCTGAACGACGAACCGCACCCGCACGTCGACTTCACGTTGGGGTTGTTGAACTTGAAGCCCGCGCCCTGCAGGCCCTCGACGTAGTCGATCTCGGTGCCGACCAGGTACATGAGGCTCATCTCGTCGACCACGACCTTGACCCCCTGGATCTCGATCTGGCGATCGACCTCGGCCGGCTCGTCGAAGTACAGGTCGTACGAGAATCCGGCGCAGCCGCCGCCGACGACGCGCAGGCGGAGAGCGTGGTGGTCCTCGATCCCCTCGGTGCTGCGGATCTCGTTCACCTTCAAGGCGGCCGTGGGGGTGATCAGCACCATCGACTCCGGCCCTTGCGGGGGGACGTCGACCATGCTGGGGGTGAGGTTCGTGGGGCTGGTAGCTAGGTCCTGCATCGTTGGATCTCCTGGGATCTCCTGAGCCAGGCCACCTTACCCTCACGTGAGGGTCATGGCAATCTAGCGGCGTGGTTACCTTTGACACACTGCTCCGCGAGTTGCGCGGAAAGACGTCCGAGATCGAACCGGCCGGGCTCGAAGCGGCGCTGCGCGAGCCCGCCGGGCGCCCGGCGCTGATCGACGTGCGTGAGCCCGACGAGCACGCCCAGGGCATGATCCCCGGGACCCTGCACATTCCTCGGGGCTACCTGGAGCTCCGGATCGAGCGCAACGTGCCCGATCGCCAGACCCCGGTCGTGCTGTATTGCGCCAGCGGCACGCGCTCGGTGCTCGCCGCGCGCAGCCTGACCGAGCTCGGCTACGCCCACGTCAGCTCGCTGGCCGGCGGCTTCACCGGCTGGAAGCGGGCCGGCCTGCCGTGGGAACAGCCGATCTCGCTGCGGCCGGATCAGGAGACGCGCTACTCGCGCCACACGATGTTGCCCGAGGTCGGCATCGCCGGCCAGCTCAAGCTGCTCGGCGCCAAGGTGCTGTGCATCGGGGCGGGCGGCCTGGGCTCGCCGTCGAGCATGTACCTCGCCGCCGCCGGGATCGGCACGATCGGCGTGGTCGACGACGACGTGGTCGACGCCTCGAACCTGCAGCGCCAGATCCTGCACGGCACCGATCGCGTCGGCATCGCCAAGGTCGAGAGCGCCGAGACCACGCTGCGCGCGCTCAACTCCGACGTCCGGGTCGACAAGCATCGCACGCGGATCACCTCGGACAACGCGCTCGCGCTGATCGCGCCCTACGACGTGATCATCGACGGCGCCGACAACTTCGCGACGCGCTACCTGGTCAACGACGCCGCGCTCCGGCTCGGCAAGCCCGTGATCCACGCGTCGATCTTCCGGTTCGAGGGCCAGATCACCGTGTTCCCGGCGGCCGGCTCGCCTTGCTATCGCTGCCTGTTCCCCAGGCCGCCGCCCGCCGAGGACGCGCCGTCATGCGCCGAGGCCGGCGTGCTCGGCGTCCTGCCCGGAATCATGGGCGTCCTCCAGGCGACCGAGGCGATCAAGCTCGTGCTGGGGCTGGGCGAGACGCTGGCCGGCCGGCTCCTCGTCTACGACGCGATCAAGACCCGGTTCCGCGAGCTCAAGCTGCGGCGCGATCCGAGCTGCCCGACCTGCGGCGACGGCGTCGATCGCAGCCAGATCCCGCTGATCGATTACGAGCAGTTCTGCGCCGGCCCCAGGCACGTCGAACGAACATGACGGAGCGGCCGGCGTACTGGACCGCCTCGCCGGCGAGCGCGGCGGCGGCGCACCGCCTGATCGGGGCGCGCGGGGCCCGGCGATGATCGCGGTGCTCGCGCCGCCGGCCAGCTCGATCTGGCGGTGGGCCGCCGAGCCGACGACCGACGATCTGTCCGCGGCCGATCTGATCGTCGTTGCAGCCGACGCTCCTGCGGCGGTGGCGCGGCCGGCGGTACCCACGATCGCGTGCCTGCCGGTCGAGCACACGGACTGGCACGTCGCCGAGGGTGCCGAGCAGTACGCCGGACTCCGCGCCGACGCCTATGCGAGCTGTCCCCGCTCGCTCGCCGCCGCGCTCGCGCACCTCCGCGCCGAGGATCGTGCGGGTCGGACCACGGGGCCCCTGCGGCTGACCTGCCTGGGAGGCCTCGGGATGCTCCAGCCAGCGCCGGTTCCCGGTGCGAGCTTTCCGATCGCGGCTGGCCGCAGCACGATCGGCCGTTCCCCGAGCAGCACGGTCCCGATTCCACAGGGCCACTCCGATCAGTCGAACGTGGCGCGCATCCACGCGATCCTCGAGCGCACGGGCGAAAGCATCACGGTGCGTGATGCCGCATCGACCAACGGGACCTTCGTAGGCGGGCACCGCGTGGACATCGCGCAGTTAGAGGTCGGCGACGAGATCGCGATCTGCGGCGTGTTCCGGTTTCGGCTCGACGGCCTGCCGTGACGGGCCCGTCGTCCTCGACATGGAGACCCGGCCCGGCCCGATCGGCTCGCGTTGCTGCGTGCATCGCCGATCATCGCGTCGAGCGACGCGACCGACCGCTCGGGTGGATCGTGCATCGGCTTCTTGATCAGCGAGGTGCCGCCGCTCGTGTTCGACGCCGACGACCCGGTGCCTTCCCAGCGCTGGAAGCGTGTGACAATCCAGCCGTGAGCAATCGCTACCCGGTGATCGACGTGTCTTCCGTGGCACGTGATTTCATCGAGCCCATGGGCACCAAGCGAAAATTCTGGTTTACCGGCGCCGACGGTGCTCGGTGGCTGTTCAAGTACAGCCGGCCCCAAACCGGCGAGCATTGGTCGGAGAAGATCGCGGCAGAGATCGGGGCGCTGCTCGGAATCCCGGTTGCGCGCGTCGAGCTCGCGATGTGCGACGGGTCACCGGGCGCCTGTTCGCAGTCCTTCCTGCCCCGCGAGAGTGCGCTCGTACACGGTAACGAGCTCCTGCAGGAGGTCGATCAGACCTACCCGGTGACACAGCTGCGCGGCGTTTCCAAGCATACCGTTGATGCCGTCTTCGGACAGCTCCTTCCCGTAGATCCTCCGATCGGGTCTCCGGCGACGCTGAGCGCGGCAGACTGTTTCGCCGGCTACCTTCTCCTCGATGCTCTGATCGGAAATGGAGATCGCCACCATGAGAACTGGGCGGTCATCCACGATGCCGCAGGCCGCCGACTCGCGCCGAGCTACGACCACGCCTCCTCGCTGGGTCGCGAGCTCCTCGACGAGGCACGTTCCACCCGCCTGGACGGTGCCGATCGAAGCCGCACACTCGACCGATACGCGGCGCGCGCGACCTCGGCATTCTATGCCAGCCCAACCGACGCGAAGCCGCTCAGCCCGATCGACGCGTTCCGCGCCGCGGCGCGCCTGCGGTCAGAAGCGAGCGCGTTCTGGCTGGCCAGGTTAGCGGACGTCGGGCAAGATGTTATCGAGAACATCGTGTACGCAGTTCCGTCGGAGCTGATCACTGACCTAGCTCGGCGCTTTGCGCTCGCCGTTACCGCGTGGTCGCGTCCGCGCCTGCTGGAGGTGTCCGGGTGAGCAAAGTGAGCGAAGTGAGCGCGCGTCGCCTCATCGTCACCTGGAAGAGCGATGTCTCGAAGGGCATCCTGCCGGTCGCGGAGCTGATCATCCGCGTCGCCGAACCGCACTACAGGTTTGGCTACCTTGAAGGTGTGCGCGAAGCGCTGCGTTCGGGGTTCCAGCCGTTCCTCGCGTTCCCGAACCTCGAGACGAGGTACGAGAGCGAGGAGCTCTTCTCGTTCTTTGCCAACCGCGTCCTGCCAACGACGCGCCCCGACTACCTCGAATCGCTGACTGCCGTCGGCCTCGATGTGCGCGACGCCAGCGTTGCGGAGGTCTTGGGCAGAACGAACGGACGTCGGGCGACCGACCGGATCGAGACAATCCTGGTTCCCATTCCGGACGCTCTGGGACGGTACCGTACGCACTTCTTCTTGCGGGGCGTGAGCCATTCGCCAGGCGCGGAAGCGATCATCGCGCGGCTCGACCCCGACGAGTTGCTGATGCTCGTCGAGGATACGAGCAACGACTACAACCCGCGTGCACGGCGAGTACAGGCGCGCGGCCACCAGCTCGGCTATGTACCAGACTACCTCGTCAACGATCTAGACGCGCTCGAAAGTGCCGGCGTCGTACCGGACGTGTTCGGCGAACGAGCCAACCTGCCTCCACAGCCCGCCCACTATCGGCTATTGTGTCGAATCGACTGCGAATGGCCCCTGGGCTTCGTTCCGTTTCGAGACTCGCGGCTCGCACCGTACGGTAACCGCGAAGCGGCTTGATAAGCCGCGCCACCTCTGCGAATGGATGCGCGTACCGCACCCGTGCGGCCGTGGTACGAGGTCGCGCGGTGCTCGCCGAGCTCGACGCCGCGGTGGTCGCAGGTCTGACACTCGCACCGCCGTCCCCGAACTCGTCGCGGTCGCGGTGGTCGCGCGTTGGCAGTGGTCGCGCTCGCGCAGGGTCGCCGATCGTGCGCCTGGGAGAATCCCGACCGACGTTGCGCGGCAGCGTACCGCCCCAGGTAGTCGACAGCTGCTGCATGCCGTCGGCTTCCCACCCGAGCCGGCGCGACCGGCGACCAGCCGCACCTACAGCGGCGCGCCGGGCTGCAGATCCGGCGGCTCGCCATCGATGCTCGGGCCTTCCTCGCGCGCTTCGATGGCCTCGCCTCTGGTCTCGAGCTTGTCGCTGGGCGCACCCGTCCCGTGGGCGCCTCGCCGCGGCCCGGCTGGTCGCCGATGCCACGTGGCGCCGCGTGCCGTCCGGACATCAGCCTCGAGTCAGAGTAGGTCCTGAAGCTCACGACGTGCTCGCCATCGTGCTCGAGGACCGATACGCCGCGGTACGCGATCGGCTCGCCTGATGGCAGTGTTGCCTCGGTGGTCGGTCGACCGTCGTCGTTGATCGATTCGAAGCGCGAGCGGAGCCCGCGGAACGAGCCGAGGTATTCCTGCCAGAACCGCTGTGCTCCGTCGATCCCGCGCAGGGCTCGTCGTGGACGAGCGAACGGAGCTCGGCATCCTCGTGAAACAGCGCGACGATCGGCGACGCGTCACCGAGCTGTTCGCCGCGTTGCACAGCATCGGCAACGATGGGCCAGGCTCGTCACCGTCATGACGCTGCCTCCGAGCTCCGGTGACCGATCGAACGTGCGTGCTTCATGCAACCGTACTGATGCAATCGACATGCCCACGTGCGTCAGCGGCGGCGATGCGCCTTCGACACGCAATTCGGCGCCTCGATCGCGTGGCGGCGGGCGCTGCCGGATCCTGATCGAGCGGCGACACGACGAGGCACGACGCCCCGGTGGGTCCGAAACGGGGCGCCGGCCTTGGAGATCCGGATACACGAGAGGCCCGCGGCGGTCAGGAGATCCGCGAGGTCCGCACTCTCCATGTTCTCATCGAGAAAGTACAGCGGATCAGCTAGCCGCACCGCTGCCATACCCACTCCACTTGAGGACGCCCTCGATGAGCTTGGGCTTCAGGTCGTAGTTCCGGGCGATCGTCGCGATCTCCTCTCCCGCCCGGCGCAGGTCCACGATCACCTCGACCTTGAGGGACCGGCCGACAACGGTTGGGCGACCGAACGCGCGTCGCGCATCGATCGAGACGACCTTGGGTTCGTCCACGCTCTCGCGCCACGGATGGAACCGCTCGGGCCGCTGGGCCCCGTCGAACTCGATCCGTTCGAGGCTCGATTCGACGAAGTCACGCACGAGCGTCTGACCTGGCGAGCGGCAAACGTCCACCAGCACCCGGTTGGCGATCTCGACGAACATCTCGCCCTTGCGCGCGTAGAACCGCTGGTCGAGCAGGGGGCGGTCACCATCGAGCGACGCGAGCGCGCTGCGCAGGAGCGGCAAGGGAATCTGAAACGACCGCGTCAACGAGAAGACGACGTAGGCCTCGACCAGGTTGTGGAACGTCAACCGCTTGCTCTTGCGGTCGAGCCGCAAGAGTGGCGCCATCCGTTTCCGCTCGCCTTGGACGAGCGCGTACGTCTTCTGGCCACACCAAGCGCCGAGCGTCGAGCGCGGTACGCGCAGGAAGCTCGCCACGTCGGTCAACGTATAGAATGGCAGCTCGCGCGGATCCTTGCCGCCGTAGATGCTGGTCACGCTGGACATGGGTGGGACTCCAGTGGCGGAAGCGAGCAGGCTCGGGTGAACAGCACCTCGCAGCCTGGCGAGACCATAGCAGCGGCGATCGTGGTGGTCCATCGGGTCGAGATCCCCGACCGGGGTTGCCTCGCAACCGAGGTAATGAGAGCACACACGGAACTCTCCGCGACCGACCAGGATGCCGCGCCTCGCGACAGATCTTGCCTCGTGGACGCGGCGGGCGAGCCGATGGGCGCTGAGTTTCCGGCAGAAGCCGTCGCGCCCGGCTGCGCGCCGACGGGCCCGGATCCCTGGCGTCGGAGATCAGCTCCGTACCGGATCAGGCTGCGTGCCGAGCGCCGACCGGACTCACGCACAGACAGAGGAGCCGACAGCAACCACCCGCGTGGCGAGCCGCCCCGCTGCGCATGTTGCTGCCGATCGTGGATCTCGAAGTTACCCTCCAGTGCGTGTCGTCACGCCGCCGCGGTCGGCACGCTCGCAAACCGGCGCAACCAGTACGTGCCCATCGGGAACATCACCGTCGCGCCATCATGCCAAGCTGCCCGCGCTGCCGCGTGGTCCATCAGGAACGCCCGGTTACGCAGTAGCGCCTCGATGCGCGCCCATTTGCTACGAGCGGCTGCCCGCGGTCGCAGGTTTCGCCGGGGCTCGAAGCTTGTCGGCCGTCCCCCACCACGGTTGGTGCAGCACGGCGCGTCGGCCGAGCACGCGCTGCCCCGCGCGCTGGCGTTCTGCACCGATCGCTGCCACGACTGCGGCCACGCGTTGCCGCAGTTCCTTGAGCACGTCGGCCGCCGGACCGAGCTCGGCCGGGACCGTGAGCCGCAGCTCGACAGCTTCGGGCATGACGCCGTCACGCCGGAAGAAGTGCCGAGGTCGCTCCGCCCGCAGGCACCGCCCGGTCAGCAGCGCATGGAGCCCGTTGACGCCGGGCCAATGGTCCACTCGGTCCACCAGGCCGTCCTTCACCGGATTGATCGCTGTGTACACCAGCTTGTCCATCACGTCCTCGCGGCTCACGAGCTTCACCACGCATACCTGCTCCGACGACCAGAAGCTCTCCCATCGCCCTCGTAGCGCATTCTGACTTCGCGCGAATAGTTTATGAAAATGCTCGAGGAACGCGGGATACGTGCCCCATCGGTCGAAGATCACGGCATGATAGTGATTGCTGAGCGCGCAGGGTAGGACCACATCGATCTGGCACCGCTGCGCAGCCTCGATCAGACAGTACGTGAACGCGTTGTTCGTGTCGTCGGGCCGCAGCAAGAACTGGCGCTGCGCGCAGCGACGGGTGACCAGGGAGAACTGACCGGGGAGCACTTGTCGGGGCAGCGACATCCCTGCTGTCGTATCAAGAAGTCGGCCAATCCACTGCCACAGGATCTCACGAGATTAGCGCCTCGCATGTCCGATGCCGAGCATCACGATCACGAGGTCCGCGTCGCGCCGCGCGAGCTGGTTGCGCCAGTGCTCCATCAGGTTATTCGCGGTCGTGCCGTGCACGTTCGCGTTGACGACGCCGAGGTTGTCGACGACAGCGCCGCTCGCCGCCTCGAGCGTGGCGCCGAACAGGCGGACCCGGCCGGTGGCGCGCAGCTCGACCCGCCGGGTGCCCGCCGGCAACTCGACCCTTGCGAAGTCGCTCTGCTTGTGGGGCCGCAGCGTGGCCACCTCCTCGAGGAGCTTGCCGTCGGCGATGACGGCGAACGTGCCGCCGGCCGGTTGCCCGAGGTAGTGCACGTCAGCGAACGCGACCGGCGCCGCGGCGGCGAACCGGATCGTGCCACCGCCGTCGGTCTCCGCGCTGCCGCCGAGCCCGAGCAGGTGATCCGGCGGCACCGGCCCGGCAATGCCGTGGATGCGCCACTCGCCACTCGCGAACCGCGTCGCGGCACGGTGCTGGCAATACGGGTGCGGCGGCGCTGCGAACACGAAGCCCGGGCCGCCGTCGCCGACGAGCGCACCGAGCTTGCGGCGCAGCGCGTCGGGGATCGCGTCGTTGGCGACCACCGAGTCGCCGTAGTACGAGATCCGCAGCGCCCGATCCGCGGTGCCGGCGCGCTGGGCGGCGAGCGCCGCGGCGAAGGGATCGAGCGCGCGCACGCATCCGGGTTGCCCGCTATCGTCCGCGCAGGGATCGTCGAGCTGCGGGGATACGGCCGGCGCGGGTTCCGGCCCCGGCCCGGGCCCCGGCGCGACGGGCGCTGCCAGCGCGATCCCGGCGAACGCCGCGAGCCCGGCGGAGGCCACGACCTGGAAGCGCATCGATCAGGTGTACCCGATTCCCGGGTCGGATCCGCGGTCAGGACGTCTCTTGCGCGCGGCGGCCGCTGCGCCAGCCATCGCCGGGCTGAGCTGACCACCATGGACGGTGGTGCCGCCATGTCCGATCCATGGTCGATCCTGAGACAATCTCGCGACCATGGTCCCCGACGCACGTTACGACCGCATCGGCCACGGCTACGCGCTCACGCGGCAGGAGGATCCGCGCTTTCGAGCGCTCATCATGGCCGCTCTGGGCAGTGCGCGATCCGTCGTCAACGCAGGTGCCGGGGCAGGCTCGTACGAGCCTCGTGATCGTCATGTGATCGCGATCGAGCCAAGCGACTTGATGGCCGCGCAGCGACCCCCGGAGCTGGTCCCTGTTCTCAGGGCTTCGGTGTAGTGCATCCCCTTGCGCGATGGCAGCGTCGACGCCGCGATGTTCGTGCTCTCGCTCCACCGCTGGGATGACGGCCAGGAGCAAGGCGTTCGCGAGCTGCGTCGGGTCGCGACGGGGCCGGTGGTCCTCGGACGCCCGCCACGGTCATCTGCCGCGCGCTCGATGCCTGCGACGTGGGCCTGCGGCTTGTCGTGAACGTGCGCGCACAGGACAAGTGAGAGTCCTCACTATCACCTGCCAGCTCACTCCGCTGCCTGGTCGACTGCCGAAAACACCTGTTAGTTTCACGTATGCGCCCAGATGATGACGGCCAGGAAGGGAAAAGCGAATGAAGACACGTTTCACCGAGCTCGTGGGCTGCACCCAGCCGATTCAGCTCGCCGGGATACCAGGGGTCTGCACTCCGGAGCTCGTCACGGCAGTCGCCGACGCCGGAGGCCTCGCCATGATCGGCTTGCCGATGACACCTGCCACGGCCGTGGCCGCGCTGCTTGATCGCTTACGCGCCGGCACGCGCGGGGCGATCGGCTTCAACCAGCTGATGCCGTTCCTCGGCGACCGCGACGCGATCGCCGAGGCAGCGCGTCGCGTTCGTGTGGTCGAGTTCTTCTACGCCGATCCCGACGCTGAGCTGGTGCGTCTGGTTCACGAAGGCGGCGCGCTCGCGGCCTGGCAGGTTGGTTCGCTCGATGAGGCGCGTGCAGCCGAGCGGGCCGGTTGCGACTTCGTCATCGCGCAGGGCACCGAGGCGGGCGGTCATGTGCGCGGCCGCCTCGGCCTGTTGCCGCTGCTCGGCGGCGTGCTCGACGCGGTGCGCATCCCCGTCGTCGCCGCCGGTGGGATCGGCAACGCGCGTGCGGTGGCGGCGGTGCTCGCCGCCGGAGCGGACGCGGTCCGGATCGGCACACGCTTTGTCGCGGCGCGCGAGTCCGGCGCCCACCCGCGCTACGTCGAGGCGCTGCTGCAGGCACGCTCCGAGGACACCGAGCTCACCGACGCGTTCTCGGTGATGTGGCCCAACGCGCCACACCGGGTGCTGCGCTCGTCGATCGCGGCCGCGCGCGCGTGCCCGGACGAGTGTGTGGGCGAGACCACGCTCGGCGGCGTTCGCATGCCGCTGCCGCGCTGGTCGGTGGCCTGTCCGACGGTAGACACGACCGGGCACATCGAGGCAATGCCGCTGTACGCCGGCGAGTCGGTCGGCAGCGTACACGCGGTGCAGCCGGCCGCCGACATCATCCGCGAGCTCATGGACGGCGCCGAAGCGCTCTTGCGGAGCCGTGCTGCCTCGATCGGCTAGCGCCAGGAACCCGGCGGCCGAGCCTGATGGCTGTTGCCGAACATCGTCCGATCTGACGACGCCCGAGCCTGGGCGGCACCCGCCCGTCGCGGTCTCCCGCCGGCTCGGCCCGTCGCGTGCGCAGCTGGACCAGCCGGCGGTGTGCCACGACCGGTTCGCCCACCGGAACGGCCGCGTCGGTCCGTCCGGGGACCGGCTCCACGACGAGCGCGAGCTCGCCGATCGCAAATGACGCCGGGGCCGCCTCGCGCGTCTTCACCACCCGCTCGCGGAGCCCCTGGCGCTCGAGCTCCAGCGCATCATCGGGAAAGCGTCAATTACACGGGATCACGGCGCCGGATGCGCGAGCTCCGGATGATCTTTGCGATGATGCCCGCATGATGAACCAACCCTCGCAATCCAGCACGACCGACTGGAGCTGGCTCGCGGACACCTATTGGTATGTCCCGGCCGAGAGCCTGTCTGCACTTCGCTACGACCCCAGGAAGAATACGTTGGCGTGGGTGGTCGACCAGACGGTCTGGCACATCACCGGGTACCGGGCCGGATACTTCTGGGGCGTCACCGCCGTCATGCAGTACGACACGGGCGAGGAGCCTCCTGCACGACCGACCGGCCTGGTCATGTTCGGCAGCATCACCCCCGAGGGCAGCGTCCACGTGACGTTCTGTCCGGACGTGGCGCGGCTCTCGCTATCATCGACGGTAGGGATCGGCCGCGCGATCTTGCACGACCGGGGCCCGAGCCTCGAGATGCAGATGTCGACGGGCATGACGGAGCGCCTCGCGCACCGGGCGTACATGACTCGCACGAACCCGCGTGATCCAAGCTGGACGGCGCTGCCCGGCATCGCGCTGTCGGTGCCCGAGATGCTCGAGGGTATCGAGCCACCGAGCGTCCCGTCGAGGAAGGAACCGGCTGGCCGATGATGAACGTGGTCACGCGCGGGGAACACCGAAGCAGCGGCGCAGGTCACGCGTGGGTTGGTGGACGCTACGCGGAGCGCACGATGGAACTGCCATTCCACTGAATCGCACCATCAGGAACGCGTCAATCATGCCGCGGTCCGACCGCGCTGGGTCGGCGGAGGCCATCGCGGTCTCGCAGTCTTCGAGGTCACCGGCCTGTAATTGCAGTGGAAGCTCGCAGTTCCCGGCGATGAGAGAAGATTGCCACTCCCATCGTCGCGGCGGCCATGCTCTCTCATGAGGACAGCGATCGTGGAGTGCTGGGGAGGGGAAGCCGGGCGCTTCGTCTGCTCGACGCGGGTCGCTGGCAAGGGATGGGGAGAGAGACATGGGGATCGAACTGGTTTCACCGCTGACTCGACGATTTCGGCCGAGCGCACTCATCGCCGTGCTGGTGGCCGAGCTGGCTGCCTGCACGCCGCACGACGACCCGCCGCCACCGCAGGAGGAGATCACGAAGGCGGTATCGGCTGCGTCGTCGAACACGACTGCCAGGGCAGCGTCATCGTCGTCGTCGTCCTCGTCCTCGTCGTCGTCGTATACCCTGTTCGAGAGCGGGCAGGTCCGGCCTCTGGCGCTGTCACCCAGCGGCAAGCTCCTGTTCGCCGTCAACACGCCGGACAACCGCCTCGAGATCTTCAAGGTCGGGCCGGAGGGCCTGGTCCATCGCGGCTCGGTGCCCGTCGGGCTCGAGCCGGTCGCGGTCGCCGCCCGCCGCGACGACGAGGTCTGGGTCGTGAACCACCTGTCCGACAGCGTCAGCGTGGTCAAGCTGTCTCACGACGGCCGCGCCGGGGTCGTGGAGCGCACCCTGCTCGTCGGCGACGAGCCGCGCGACATCGTGTTCGCCGGGCCGAGGACGGCGCGCGCGTTCATCACCACCGCGCATCGCGGGCAGAACGCGCCGTTCGATCCGCAGCTCACCACCCCCGGGGTCGGCCGCGCCGACGTCTGGGTGTTCGACGCCCATCACCTGGGCGACTCGCTCGGCGGTGAGCCGCTGACGATCGTCACGCTGTTCAGCGACACGCCGCGCGCGCTCGCGGCGACCCCCGATGGGTCGCGGGTCTACGCCGCCGCGTTCCACTCCGGCAACCGCACCACGGCGCTCGCCGAGCCCGTCGTGCGCGAGGCGGGCATCGGCATCCCGGGCCCGAACGTGAACGCCGCCGGTGTGCCGGCTCCCGCGGTCGGGGTGATCGTCAAGCACGACAGCCAACACTGGGTCGACGCCGAGGGCCGCCGCTGGGACGATCACGTGAAGCTCGCGCTGCCGGACAAGGACGTGTTTGCGATCGACGCCACCGCGAACCCACCGGCGGAGGTCGCGGGGCCGGCCGGTGCCTACACCGGCGTCGGCACGGTGCTGTTCAACATGGCGGTCAATCCGGTGAACGGGCATGTCTACGTGAGCAACACCGAGGCGCGCAACGACCTGCGGTTCGAGGGCCCCGGCACGTTCGCCGGGACCACGCTGCGCGGCCACCTGCACGAGAGCCGGATCACGGTGCTGGGGCCGACGGGCGTGGCACCGCGGCACCTCAACAAGCATATCGACTACGCCGCGGCGAGCTCCGAAGACGTGCGCGACAGGAGCCTCGCGCAGCCGCTGGGCATGGCGGTGACCGGCGATGGCACCAGGCTCTACGTCGCCGCGTTCGGCTCGTCACGGATCGGGATCTACGACACCGCCGCGCTCGAGAACGACAGCTTCGTGCCGAGCGCGGCGAACCAGATCGCGGTCAGCGGCGGCGGCCCGACCGGGCTGGTCCTCGACGAGGTCCACGGGCGGATGTACGTCTTCACCCGGTTTGACAACGCGATCTCCGTGGTCAGCACGGGCGCGCGCAAGGAGGTCGCACACCTCCCGATGTACAATCCCGAGCCGGCCAACATCGTCGAGGGCCGCCGGTTTCTCTACGACGCCCGGCTGAGCTCGCGCAATGGCGAGGCCGCGTGCGGCAGCTGCCACGTGTTCGGCGACTTCGACAGCCTGGCGTGGGACCTCGGCAACCCGGACGGTGCGGTGCGCAATAACCCCGGGCCCTTCGTGCTGCCGCTGCCCGGGGGCCCCTCGGATCCGTTCTTCGGTGTGAACCCGGACTTCCACCCGATGAAGGGGCCGATGGTGACGCAGAGCCTGCGCGGGATGGCGAACCATGGCCCGATGCACTGGCGTGGTGATCGCACCGGCGGCGGTGCCGCGCCCAGCGCGCAGCCCGACGGCGGCGCGTTCGACGAGCAGGCCGCGTTCCGGGCGTTCAACCCGGCGTTCGTGAGCCTGCTCGGCCGGGACGCCGAGATCTCGCCCACCCAGATGCAGGCGTTCAGCGACTTCGCGCTCCAGATCGTCTATCCACCGAACCCGATCCGCAACCTCGATAACTCGCTGACGCCGGCCCAGCAGGCGGGGCGCGACTTCTTCGTCGGCACCAGCATCAGCATCTTCTTCGGGGCGTGCGAGGCGTGCCACCGGCTCGATCCGCGCGGCAACCCCGAGGCGGGGCGGTTCGCCGGGTTCTTCGGCACCGATGGCCGCTCGTCCTTTGCCGCCCAGCCCCAGATCCTCAAGGTCCCGCACCTCCGGAACCTCTACCAGAAGGTCGGCATGTTCGGCATGGATGTCATTCGCGGCGGGCAGGGGCGAGATCCATTCCTGGGCGACCAGATCCGCGGCTTCGGCTTCACCCACGACGGCAGCGTCCCGGATCTGTTCCGGTTCAGCGGTGACTTCGACGAGAACGCCAGCCCGGGCGGCATCCCGATCAGCCCGGCGGGCGTCACCGCCAAGCAGAACCTCGAGCAGTTCATGCTCGCGTTCGACAGCAACCTCGCGCCGATCGTCGGGCAGCAGGTGACGCTTACCGCGGCAAGCCGGCGCGATGTCGGCGCCCGCATCGACCTGCTGATGGCGCGGGCCGACGCCGGCGAGTGCGAGCTCGTGGCCAAGGGGCGGATCGCGCACGACGAGGTCGGCTTCCTGTATCTCGGCGGTGGCCGGTTCCGGCCGGACCGGCAAGCCCGATCCGCGACCCTCGACCGCCACCTGCGCCACCTCGTCACCGGCAGCGGCGCGGAGCTGACCTATACATGCGTCCCCGCTGGATCCGGGATCCGCATCGGCATCGATCGCGATCTCGACGGAGCGCTCGACGGCGACGAACGCGCGGCCGGCAGCGATCCGGCCGATCCCGGCAGCACGCCCTGAACCTCGAGGCGCCACGATGAGGGTCTTGACCCTCGCGCCCGAGGCGGCCACGCTGTAGCTTGCATGCAGGCACTGCGTACCAGTCCGGCTGGGTTTCCGATGGCGCCGAGCGTCGAGGAGTGGGAGGGGCTGTCGCCGGCCGAACGCGCCGAG
>Ga0137459_1000016_pt1 | contig 48804 bp, 41 predicted proteins | sample EasRivERMGT700_2_FD_104908 | JGI IMG/M metagenome (GOLD analysis project Ga0137459, IMG submission 104908) | Soil microbial communities from meander-bound floodplain in the East River, Colorado, USA - East River MetaG ERMGT700_2 | ecosystem: Environmental > Terrestrial > Soil > Floodplain ...
CCGCGGCTTGCCCTCCTCGAGGCCCAGGTGCTCCGCCAGCAATGCCGCGAACTGCGCCCACTCGTCGACCCGGCCCGCGCTGCTCGCGATCAGCAGGGTGTAGCGACAGGCCTTCACCGCGCGCTCCAGCTCTTCGAGCTTCAGCGCTCCCAGGTCATCCTCGGCGCGCGTCCAGTACTGCCCCTCGATCAGCCCGAGCCCGGGCAGGAGCACGCCGCGCACCCACGCCTCGTCCTGGCGCGCGTGGGTGATGTGCAAGAGATATTGTGGTTCAGTCGCCATCCCGATCCCCTCCCTGCCCTCGCCTCGTCGTCGCTGCCTCAACGCTGGTGTGGTTGCTTCTTGAGCCGCTTGATCAAGCGGTCGATGGTGTAACGAAACTCCATCTCGCGCGGGGGCGTCAGCTCGAGGCCGACGAACGCGTCGAGGTAGAGCGGGAGAGTGCACAGCTCACGCAGGACGGGGATGAAGCGAGGCGTGTGCGTGTTGACCGCCTGCAGCACGCTCATGGTCGTCGTGAGCTCGGCGAACCGATCCTTGAGGTAGGACGGGGTCAGCAGCACGACGACGTAGCGGCTCTTCACGATCGCCTCTTCGACGACGAGCTTGTTGTAGCCCAGATCGTCGTAATCCCAGACCGAGAGCCCGGTTTCCGGCCGCTCGATCTCGGGCTGCAAGATCCGCGCGACCCAGTCGCGCAGCACGGGATCGCGACGATCGTAGCTGATATACACATCCTTCTCGAAGATCACGTTCGGCGGGATGGGATGCGGATACCGAGTCAGCGGATAGAACGCCTCGATGTTGGCGATGAACGAGGGCCGCTGTGACTCCCCGGAGGACATCACCACGCGCTGCTGGACGTAATCGAACAGCTGGTGCACCGTGACGTCGCCTCCGCCGGTGGACGCGGCACCGCGAAGGCCGTCGAGCATGTGGCCGGTGAACATGCCATACGGAGCGTCCAGCGAGGGGTACGCATTGCCCTCGGCTCGGGACGCCGCAAACACCACCCGCCCCTTGGACTGGATGTCGTCGCGAAACGTGTCCGTGAACTGCGTGAGCTCGGCGTCCGGCTTGTCGGACGATCCCGCCGTATCCCGGTTCGTCATGCCCGCCGCGCGGCAACAGTCGAGCACCACGGTGAGCTCGCCCGCGCATCGGTCGAGCCGCTGGGACAGATCGCGGGCCGAGATCGCGGTGCTTGCATACGCACCCTTGCGAGCGTCGACGGGCAGGATGTACGACGAACCATCGGATCCTCGCCCGCCGTGACCCGAGAAGTAGAAGAACGTGCGCGAGCCCGCTGCCTCTGGCCTCTTGCACATGACCTCGAGCGCGCCCAGGATGTTGTCGCGGGTCGCGTCGGTTTCCTCGAGCACCTTGACCTGCTCGGGTGGATACGCGCAGTAGTCCGGACTCACGAGCACGTCGCGGACGCCCGGCACATCCTTGGTGGCTTTCAGATCGCTGAGGTGCTGGTACCTCGAGGCGCCGACGACGAGTGCTTGAGACGGTTGATCCGCGGGTGGCATGCGGGCGACCCTACTCGTCCTCGTCGCGGGCACTCAGCCACAGGCTGCACGATGTCAGATAATCCGACGGGGTACTGGTCAACGACGGCGGTGGCGGCGGTGGCGGCGGCGGGTCCTTGAGGCCGTCACCAAGGAGGACCGCGCCGGCAGGCAGGTTGGCTTCCGTGGTGACGCCCACCACCATCGGAAACTGATTCTTGCCCGGCTCGGTCGGCCGCTTCTCGGACCACGTGGCGTACCACACGGTGTACGAAGGGTTCGCCGGCACGTCCTCGAACGGGATCACGAAGTACTTGTAGCTCTGGCTCATCGATCACACTCCCTGGCGAAATTGCCTTGGATATGGTCCTGGACGAAGGATCCGGCGACATCCATACACCGGATCTGTGAATCCTCCGATCTCGACCGATCGGCTCAGTGAACCACGATCGGCGGATACGTGACAATGCGAACGTTCGCGGCGCGCGCGGCATCGATGTACGTATCCATCGACCCATCCGGCAAGTCGCCGGTCCTCCCGACGACGAGGATCACGTAGTACGGCACCGGGGCATCGAGCACGACCTCAATGGCGTGCTCGCCGTCTGCGGGAGTGGCGCATCCTGGTCCGCCGGGGCACCTGGCTACCAGCGTAGCACCGGCACGATAGACGCGCAGCTCGCCGGCCCCGCCGGGACGTGCCCTGATCCTCAGTCGGTCACCCACCACGGCCTCCTGGGAGTCGCCTCGTGCAAGATCGCCGTGGCGAATCGCTACCTCCAGCTCGTCGCCGCGTGGCCGTGGACCCAGCACCACCACGGCCAGCGCCGCCGCTGCGAGCAGGCTCCCTGCGATTGCCCACCGATAGGCATGCCCGCGCCGCCGGGGGCGTGAGGGCGACACCGGGGGCGAGGCCAGCCTCAAGACCTCATCTTGCCAGCTGTCGTCGGACGGGCCCACCGGCAGGGTGCCGAGCAGGTCTTCGAGCTCGGCGTAGTCGTGCGCGATCGCCGAGGACGGGGCAGGGGCGCCAGGATCGCGCGCTCTCGCGAGCAACCACCCGGCTTCGGCACGCTCCGCCGCGTCGAGGAACGGCGCATCGACAAGGTCGCCGGCATCCCCACTGCCCCCCCGCTTGCTCACGTTCATCGGGCCACTCCTTCGCTGCGCAAGCACCGCCGCAGCCGCGGCAAGATCCGGGACAGCCGGACTTGCACCGTGCCGTGCGCATCACCCACCACCTCGCTGATCTCGGCGTAGCTCAGGCCGAGGAAGCACCGCATCAGCAACTGGGTCCGCATCGCCACGGGCAGCTTTCCCAGACACTGCTCGAGCGCGCGGCGCGTTGCGGCTCGATCGTCTTTCATCACGAGCTCGGACGGTCCGACGAGATCATCCAGGACATCGAGGTCGGCAACCGGCCCCGCGCGCCGGGCGCGCTTCAGCTCGTCCAGGCAACGATGGTAGGCGATGCCGCACAGCCAGCTCCACAGGCTGCTGCGTCCCTCGAACGTGTCGATTCGTTGAAACGCATCGAGGAACACCTGCTGCCGGACATCCTTGGCAAGCTCGCGGTCGCGCAGGATCCGGAGGGCGAACGCGGTGAGCGGGGCGCCGTAGGCGGTCATCAGGATCTTCAACGCCTCGTCTCGCCGGCCGCGGCGTACACATGCGAGCGCGACCGCTTCGCCCGGACGATCGACACGCGATCTCGGTGGCGCGGAACCCGTCTCCACAGGAAGCCCATCGCTCGGGATGGCCGTACTACGACTCGACGAGCTGCTGCCCACACCTTCACCGTCCACGCCTTCCATGGTAGGTGGTCTCCATCAAACCGGCAAACAGCCCAGCGCGCGAAGCTCTGTAAGAATCTGGCAACCGCGTGCTATCGTGACACATGGGGTTGGGGGCACTCCGGGCACTCCGAGCAGCGGTCGTCGGATCCATCGCGCTAGGGATAATCCCTGGTTTGCTCATCTGGCAATGTTCACAGTCACCGTCGATGTCTTCGTGCGAGCGGGCGGTCCGGTCCGGTGACCAGCGGCGCGGCGTCGAGATCTGTCTCGCCAGTTACGCTCACACTGGAAATGCGCACGACCTGAGCTGGGCCGCACAAGCCCATATGTACCTCGGTGAGCTCGACCGCGCCGACGAGCTCGCCCGCCGGCTCCTCACCGGACCGCTGCATGGCGATGGCCACAGAATCCTGAGCTTTGTCATGTTGCGACGTGGCTCCGGCGATGCAGCGCGGATGCACGCCACCGTCGCCTTTGCCACTCATGTGGCCGCTCGCGATGAGAGCGGCTTGACCAGTGATGCGGTGTTGCTCGCCCAGGCTGCGTGGCAAGTCGGTGACTTCACGGCTTCGCTCGATGCTGCCGACGTGGCGCTGAGCCTGGCCCGGCGACTGCACGATCCCCGCAACGAGGTGGCAGCCCAGCTGGCGCGCGCCGACGCGCTTCGCCGGATGGGCGACACGGTGGGCGCCGCCGACACATTGACGAGCGCGATCGAGCGCGCGGCCGATCCGTGCGACAAGGCCTGGGCTCAGCTCAAGAAGGCCATGTGCCAGATGGAAGGTGGACAGGATGGCCTGGCGATGCTCGCGCTGACGATGGCCGAGGAGGCCAACCGTCTGTGTGGTTCGCAGGCCATTTCGATCTCGATCGCCCTCAACCAGGCCTGGCTCCTGCGGTGGAAGGATCCGGCGGGAGCGCTCGCCCGGTTGGATGAGGTCGAACGATCACAGGGGAAACACGTCGAGATCCTGTTGCTGCGGGGATATCTCGCAGCCGATCGAGGCGCCCTCGGGGAGGCTGATCGCTACCTCACGACGGCGGCCAGCCTGGACCCTCCCGACGCCGATTGGCCGTGGGAGATCGCGCTCGCGCGCGCCGAGCTGTTCGAGCAGCGCGGCCGGCGGCTCGGCGATCTGCCCGCGGAGCACCACTACCGGCGGGCCACCACGATGGTCGCGTCCCTGCGCAGCAGCGCCCGTGCACGGTCCGCGTACCTCGTGGCGAGTCATCGCGGCCCGTATGACGGGCTCATCGCGCTGCTCGCGCGGAACGGCCGCTGGCGTGACGTCCTCGCCGTGGTCCTCGAGCTCAACGCCAGTGACATGTTGCGCGCGACCGCGGCCGAGGTGGTGACCCACGATCGCACGCCGGTGGAGCTGGACACGCCGGCTTCCACGTCGATCGTGACGCCGTCGTCGACCGTGGGAGACGTGCTGTCGGCGTGGCGATCACGCGACCTGGTCATCGTCATCGCGCCGTCGCGGCGCCAGATCGGATCGGGCCTCGAGCGTGCCTATCGCTTGCGCATCCTTCATGGGGAGGTCACGGGGGAAGACGTGGGCGACGCGAGCACGGCGCGGACGTGGGCGGACGACCTGTTCGCCGATCCGGGTGACAGGGAAGCAGCCCGAGCGCTGGGCCGGATGATCGTCCCACCGGGCGCAGCCGACGAGACCCTTCACGTCCTTGCGGTCGGGCCGCTCGGCAAGGTGCCGCTGGCTGCGCTACGCGACGAGGATGGTTTGCCGAGCATTGCCAGGCGCCCGCTGGTGAGGGTCCTGGCGCTGCAGGCGAATGGTCCGGAAGCCCGCGGCGCGAGCCCCCCGGTCGTCATGGCCGATCCGCGAGGCGATCTTCCCGGTGCGGCCGTGGAAGGATCGGTCGTTGCCGCGGCCCTGGGCCCCGGGGCGCAGGTGTCCGGATCCGGGACGCCGTTCCTGGCGACCCGCGCTCGCCTGTGGGCGGCACGCGATGCGGAGTTGCTTCACGTGGCAGCCCACGTTGCCAACCTGGGGCGCGGGCGCGCGCTTCGCTTGGCCGATGGCGACGTCGATCCGGCCGAGATGGTCCGAGGGCGCCTCGCGCCGCGGCTCGCGGTGCTGGCCGGATGTGGCTCTGCCGCCGCCAAGGACGAGGAGGGCTGGGGCTCGGTTGCCGCCGCGCTGCTCGAGTCCGGCACGGCCGTGGTCATCGCGACCGATCGCAGCGTCGGCGACGCGGCATCGCTGGCCGTGATGCGCAACTTCTATGCGCAACCCGACTGGCGCGCCGACCCGGCTCGGGCGCTGGCGAGAGTGCAGCGGGCGCTGGACGCGCGCGCCGCCACATCCCGCGAGGAAGCCACCAGGCCGCGATCGTGGGCCGCGTTCTCCGTGCTACGTCGGCCACCCGCAGTTCTCCGAGCAAGTGATACCGAATAGTCGGGGTAACTCCTCGGACTCGGGCCTCACCGCAGCCCTTCGAAGACTCGGCTGGAAATTGTGTATGACCCGGCCGGCCGGGCGCGTCTACGCCAGTGATGGAGCACTTCCGGACCGCGGCGTTCGCGCGGGACTCGGAGTGGAGGTGGGCGTATGGTGGGGTGTCCAGGCGGCGACACGGTGGGGGCGCTGGTCGCGGGCGCGCTCTCGGAGGTCGAGCGTGCCGCGATCGCCAATCACGCGGCGGCGTGCGACGACTGTCATCCGCTGATCGAACAACTGGTCGAGCTCCGCGCGTCCCGCGAGGACCCGGGGGCGCCTGACGAGCTCACGGTCGGCGACGGTGCCCGCGCGACAGGCGTGCTCGCGCTCGGTTCCGGCGCGCGGATCGGGCGCTACGTGCTCGGCGATCGGCTGGGTGCGGGCGGGATGGGCGTCGTGCACGCGGCCGTCGATTCCGAGCTGCATCGGCGCGTCGCGCTGAAGCTGCTGCGCCCGGACCGCCACGGCCGCATCGGCGGCGACGGGCGCGAGCGGCTGATGCGCGAGGCGCGCACGCTCGCGCGGCTCTCGCACCCGAACGTCGTGACCGTGTTCGACCTCGGCGTGCATCGCGGCCACCCCTTCGTCGCGATGGAGCTGGTCGACGGCGGCAGCTTGAGCGCGTGGCTCCAGCACGCACCGCGCCCGGCCGGCGAGATCCTCGATCGCATGCTCGAGGCCGGCCGCGGCCTCGCGGCTGCACACGCGGCGGGGATCGTGCACCGCGACATCAAGCCCGACAACATCCTGATCGGCCTCGACCGCCGGGCCCGCGTCACCGACTTCGGCCTGGCGCAGCTCGGCGACGCCCCGTGCGTGCCAGGGGATGCGGTGATCGCCGCGACCGCATTGATGCCCGACCCAGCGCTCGCGCTGACGCGGACCGGCACGCTCCTGGGCACGCCCGCGTACATGGCACCGGAGCAGCGGGCGCGGGGCGAGACCGATCCGCGCACGGATCAATGGTCGTTCTGCGCGACGCTCTACGAGGCGCTCGGCGGCGTGCGACCGTTCGCCGACGACCTCGCCGAGCGTTCGTCCGCGATCGCCGAGGGCAGGCTGGCGGCGACGCCGGCCCACCGCCGCGTCCCCGGCTGGGTGAGGAAGATCGTGGCCCGCGGCCTGCGCGCCGAACCCGCGGCGCGGTGGCCCTCGATGGATGCGCTGGTGACCGCGCTCGCCCGCGGCCGTCAGGTTCGATTCGGCCATGGCGATCAGGAGTGACCTCGTGCGCCTTGTCGCGCCGAAATCCGATGCGAGCGCGCATCAGCCGAGCAGGCGTTCGAGTGAGACATCGATCCGGCTCTGCACCAGGCGGACGATCGAGTCGACCTCGTCGACGGAGATCGCCAGGCGGGCAGCCAGCTCGGCACGGATCAGCGCGCCCAGCTCCTCGCGGGCGGCGGCGACCCGGCGCGCCGCGGTCGCGCGGTGGATGCCGTACAGCGCGCCGATCCGATCGACGGTCCAGCCGTCGACCACGCTGTAGCGCAGGAGCGCGCGCGGCTGCTCGGGAAGCGCGGCGAGCGCGGCGCGCATCGCGGCGTCGACATCGGCCTGGTAGTGCTCGCGCAGGTAGCCGAGCTCGGGGTCGGAGGCGGGCGACAGCATGTCGAGGAAGGCGTCGTCGGTGACGCCGACCTCGCGGCGGCCCTTGTTGACCACGCGCACCAGCTCGCGGGTCGCGATCACGCGGAGGTAGCTGCGCAGGTCGCCGCGGCCCGAGAACTCGCTCAGCGCGGCCGGGCGCCCCGGCTCGCTGACGAACAGGATCCGGCGCAGGTGGCTGCGCACCTCGTCGGCCTGATCGGGGCGCGCCCGCAACCGGCGCGCGGCCGCGTCGACCTCGTCGAGGAAGTCGTCCTCGAACCGGCGGACCGCGAGCGGGGCGCCATCGGCGCACGCGATCGCGATGTGGACATGATCGGCGCGGATGCGCGCGAGCTGCTCGGGGCTGGCGGCGGCGCCGAGGCGGCGGGCCAGCTCGGCGGCGAACGTCGCGGCGTCGACGGCCAGATCCGGGTAGGCGGCGAGCGCGGCGTCGCGGAGCTGGGCGAGCGTCGCGGCGAGCGTCGTGACGCCCTCGAACCGCGGCCGTACGTCACCACCCAGCGCGGCCAGGAAGGCATGTTCGAGGAGCTCCGCGGCGACCATAGGTTCCTGGACCACGTCGGATCTTCCGCTGGATTGGGGTCCGGCGGCGCAGTTTTTTCAGAATTCCCCGCGATAGGTCGCGCGACCTGCCTCCTGGGTACCATGTCGAATCAACCAGCCCGCGCACCGCGCGTGGACGCACAGGCACCTCGCGAGCGCGTTCGCCGCTACCGGCAGAGGACCCTCCTGGATCTGGCTCCGGACCCAACCCCGACGTGGCTGGGCACCGCATCAATGGACGCGAACGGGCGGTGGAACGGCGACCGCCTGCACACCCGGCGTCATGCCCACGCCGAGGTCATCTTCACGCTGGCGCCCGGGAACCAGACCGGCACCCTGTTCGAGGCGACGGGCTCGGTGACCTACGCCGCGAGCGGCACGGGCGCCGACTGCACGCTCGAGCTCCTGCCGACCACGCTCCCGGTCATCGGGTATCTCCAGTTCGCCCCGACGCTGCCGTCGCCTGCCTACCTGATCTCCGGTGGCGCGACCGGGCTCCTCGATCACAAGCTGTCCTGTCGCAACAAGCCACCGATGGTGATCTCGATGGAGGCCTGGCCGTGGCTCGTCGTCCCGTTCCAGGCGGCCCCGGTCGACGCTGCGATGATCGAGGGCACGATGACCGTCGGCGACGCCACGTACACGTGGTCGTTCGCCCGCAATCCGCTACCGGTTGCCACCCGGCCGCGCGCCGTCACGGGATAGCTGCCGTGGTACCGCGCCAGGCTTCCCCTCGAAGTGGGCGACGCACATCGCTCGCCGGCGTCGAGGTCCTCGTGCTCGACGGCGATCGGCGCGTTCACGCCGCGATCGAGCCGCTGCTGGCCGAGGCCCACCTCCACGTCACGTGCTTCGCGAACGCCGCCAGGGCGCTGCAGCTGGCCGAAAGCCGGTTCTTCTCGGTCGTGCTGGTCGATCTCGATACCCCGGCGCCGGGCGCGAGCCTCGCGACGATCCGGCTGCTGAAGCAGGCGTCGCCCACATCAATGGTGATCGCGATGACGCGCCGGCGGTCGTACGACGACGCGGTCGATGCCGTGCGCGCCGGCGCGATCGATCTGATCCTGAAGGCGCCCGCGTCGATGGCGCACCTGAAGGATCGCGTGCTCGACGCGGCGGGCCGTTCGCTCGGCAGGCGCAAGGTCGACGCGGTGCTGGCCGACATGCGCGGCATGCACGAGGAGTTCCTGCACCGCGTCATGGCGTCCGAGCGCCGGGCGATCGATCTCGCCGACAAGGCCGCCGGGCGCGATCCGCTGTGCACGGTCCACCCCGGCGACCTCCGCGTGCTGCTCGTCGACGAGGCGTACGGCTTCGCCGGCGCGATGACCGCCGCCAAGCCGAAGGGCTTCGAGCTCGTGCACGCGACGTCCGGCGGTGAGGGCCTCGATCGCATCAGCTCCGGAACGTTCCACTACGCGATGATCGCCGAGGACGTGACCGATCTGCCCGCGATGACGCTCGCGCGCGCGATCCGCAACCAGCACCCCGACACCGTGGTGCTCACGTTCGCCGGACCAGCCGCCGACGGCAAGGTCGAGCTCGTCGAGACCACCGGAACGCGTGTGCTCGTGAAGCCGTTCACCGACGCGCAGCAGCTGGTCGCCCGGCTCGACGACCTGGCCGAGGCGTGGCACGCCAAGGCGCGCGAGCGCCGCTACACCCAGGCGTTCCGCGAGAAGCACTACGACTTCCTGCGCCGCTACGTCGAGCTGCGCACGAAGATCGAGCGCGCGATCCACGAATGTCCCGGGTAGTGAACAGACGCCGGGTATCGTGATCCGACATCAGATCAGACGGCGCCCAAGATCTCGTTGAGTCCCTCGATGACCCTACTCATCTCGGAGTCCGAGGCTCGCGCGAGCCGCCGGCCGAGTCGTTCAGTCGAGAGTGTCCGGATCTGGCTGATCTTGATCCACGACTCCTGGGGCAGGCCCGAGGCGGAGCTCTCCAGCGTGAGGGGAAAACCGGCCCGCGGTTCTTGGCTCGTGAGCGCGACCGTGATGACCGTTCCGGATCGATCGTTGAACACATCCTCGCTCAACACGAGAACTGGCCGCAGTCCGGCCGGCTCGTTACCGCGTATCGGCTCGAGATCTGCCCAGCGGATTTCGCCTCTCAGTATGCGGGCCATGACGTGAGGTCATCCGCGAGACCCTCGTCTGCCAATCGCCGCTCTTCTACAGGATCGAGCTTGGCGCACTCGCGCGCCAGCCTGGTGCGGCTGAGCCGCTCGAGCTTCTCCGCCAACGCACTCTCGATGGCCTGGCTTCGGTTTGGAAACCGCTGCTCTCGGACCAACAGGTCGACCTGGTCGAGCAAGTCTGCATCCAGTGTGACGGCGACCTTCAGCTTCGTCATGGTATGGCAATTCAGCATACCATCCGGAGAACGCAGCTCGCTCGGCGAACCCGACGCTATGGGCGAACCGCACATGGCCCACAGGCCATGGCACGTGCAACGACGATCTCGTAAGCGCGCTCCGGAGCTCCTCCACCGGGAAGCTCCGGCATCGAACTCAGGCCACAGCGACTTCGACTTCGACGACTCGAACCGTGAGCGGCAGGCCTTCTGCCGCGCGAACCTCGAGACAGCCGACGATTGCTTCGTGGATGTTCGCGAGCGCTTCGGTCTCCGTCGTACCCTGGCTCACACAGCCGGGGATCGCCGGGCACGTGGCCACGATGATTCCGGTCGCGTCTCGTTCGAGCACGACGGGGAGCTTCATGTTCGTATGATAGCCGAAACGGCGGTGGCGTGGATAAGGCAGCGACACGGGTTGGACGAGTTGTTCTACGCGAGCGCAGTCGATCGGATCGCATGGATGCACGCGAGGGAGGCTCGCCCCATCGGGCGGGTGGGGCCTTGTCACTCCGTGACTGGCGGCCGAGCTAGAAGGCAAGCGTGACCGCGCTCTTCATCTGGCCCGACCTTGAAAACGGCCCAACCAACTCTCGGCACATTTCTCCTGTAATCGTAAGAAGATGCGTGTGGTTCGCTTGGAAGGGGTTGTGTTAACCAGGCGGCCGGCGGCGCGGTCGCGACCGCGTGGAGTTTGGGCGGCAGCGGCACGCCGAGCTTGGCGAACAGTGCGGTGAGATCGCGATGACGTTGGGGCGGTCGTACGACGCTGCGATCGATGCCGTGCGCCGGCAGTTTAGTGGGTGGATCCTGGCCAATAAAAGACCGGTTCGAGGTGCATGCCCGAGCAGTAGAGCATGAGTAACGCGTGAGCCCGGAGGCGCGATGAACCCGTACGCCCGCCGCGTGATGGTGCGGGCCTTGCCCTTGAGGCGCTCGGTCCTGCCATTGGAGAGGCCTGATCGGACGTAGGCCAGGATGCCCTCGGCGTACTTGGAGATCGTGAGCGCGAAGCGCTTGAACGGCTCGAGGCGAGAGCGTCGAGCTGGCCGCCGGTGAAGGACGAGCTACCGAACGAGCAGTCGTCGTCGTTGGTGAGTAGCACGACGGCGAGCGCCGCGTTGTCGCGGTAGAAGCCCACGCTCGTACGGTTATCGCCGAGCGCGCGCCGCATCGCCTCCAGCGGGCGCGTGTAGATGCAGCCGGCGGTGCCCTCGTCGGCGAGTTGCACGAACGCGTCGGCGAGCGAGCCGGTGTAGTTTCGCTCGCGCGTGCCGTCCGGGTGGGCGATGTCGGACAGGAAGTTGCCATCGATCGCGTGAGATCGCGCCCGATTTGACGGACTCTCTTGCGGGCTAGCTCAACCAATCACATCGGGGTCGCGCCGAGCACCAGAATTGGCTGAGGACTCCGCGGCTCGGTTCGTATCGTCGGCTCATATGCCACGCACCGTGCTGTCCGACGCGATGTGGACCGGCGAAGGTCGATCCCGCTATCATGGGAACCGACGCTCACGGCACGTACTTTGGCACATTTTCCGGAAGGGCATGGGTCGACCAATAGACCGCAAGCCCAGTCGCGTTGAAGATCACCTGCGTGTTCTTGCCGGCTGGAAGGATCTTGACGTACATTTCGCTGACCTTCTTGTCTTGCTGCAACCAGTAGTAGGCTCGAGCCTTCTTCCAGTAGATATCGCTATTGCTCTCGTTGTTGAAATCGCTGAGGTTCCCCTGCCCTCCCCACCCGTTCACCTGCCACTTCTGCCCGCCGGCTTGGGTTTTCTTCGATGTGCTGTAGGGGTTAGCGCTCGGGTTGATGAACATGTCGTCGACTTGAGGCTTCAAGGTCGCTGCCCTCGGGACAGCGACCTTGGCGATCCAGCCATTCTCCTTGCAAAACGTCGCAACGGTCTTGCCCTTGAACGCTTCGAAGCGCTTGGTGTCCGGCAGCGGATCGTCGCCGTGCGTCTTGTCGCCTAGTATGTATAGCCAGACACGGTACCAGATGCCCTTCCCGCTGTAGGCAGCTGATGCCTTGAGGCCCGCCAGCCCGCCAGCGTCCGCGACGCGTTGTAGGTAGATCCACTTGATGTCACCTTCTTGGCCGTCCGCGGACTCGGCCAGCGTGACCGCGGTGAGCTTGCGCTTGAGATCGTCGGATACCCAAGCTGGGGGCTTTGGCCCCGCTTGCACGGCGGTTCCCCCGTCGAACTGCTGGGCTGATGATGGTGCGCTGACCTTCACTTGATCACTCCCGTAAGCCGCGCCTTCGCAGGAAGACGGTTGTCGTTGCAACGCGTAACGCGACAAGCCCGATGCGCCGGACACGGTCGCAGCTCCACCCGAGACCATTGCAACTGCAGCGCGATCCGCTTCGTGCTCGAAGCTATCGCCTGGCGACGAGACCTCTAGCTTGAACTGCGCACGTTGTGCTCCGCCGGACTGCTGCACCGTGTGCGCCACCTCGTGGGCAAGCAGGTGCTGTCCGTCCGAGCCCGAAGGGTCATAGTGGCCCGCGCCGAAATGGATATCGTTTCCCATCGTGTACGCCTTCGCGCCCACCGCGTCAGCTGCGTGCTCGGAGGCGCCACCGGTGTGGATGCGAACTCCCGACAAGTCGGCGCCCAGTGAGCTCTCGAACTTGCGCATCAGCGTGTCTGGCAACCGTGAGCCGCTCGAAGATGCCGCGGCGGCGACCGCGTCCTCGGCGCCATCGGCGACGCCGTTCGCATCACGCGCCTTCCGCTGCACGAGGCCCGACGCGACCGCGTGGTCGGGCTTGCGCAGGAGGGCGCTGCGGCTCGACTGGCCAGGCTCGATCGTGTCGTGATGAGGCGCGACCTCCGCAGCTGGCGAGCTCGCGTGATTTTGTTCGTGCTCGTGGTTCATGGAATCTCCTAGGCGATCGTTCCGGTGGTCGACAGCTTGCCGAGCTCGGCGAACTCGAGGGCGACGGCGCGCTCGAGGTGGTGCTGGTGTAGCGACGTCTCTTCCTGCGCCGCGAGGAACGCCGCGCGCAGGCAGGCATTGCGGATGTAGCCGCCGGACAGCTGGTACTTGCGGGCGAGGGTGTCGAAGGTGAGCTCGCCGGCGCGCGGCAGCTCGCGCGGCAGGTGGGTGCGCCACAGCTCGGCGCGGGTGTCCTCGTCGGGGAACGGGAACGACAGCCGGAACGAGAGGCGACGCTTGAAGGCCGGATCGATCGAGCCGCCGCTGTTGGTGGTGAGGATCGCGATGCCCTCGAACGAGTCGAGGCGCTGCAGGAGGTAGTTGACCTCGAGGTTGGCGTAGCGATCGTTGCTCGAGCGGACCTCGGTGCGCTTGGCGAACAGCGAGTCGGCCTCGTCGAACAGCAGGATGACCTGGCCATCCTCGGCGGCGTCGAAGATGGTGGCGAGGTTGCGCTCGGTCTCGCCGATCCACTTCGACATCACCTTGGAGAGGTCGACCTGGTAGAGATCGAGGCCGAGCTCGCGGGCGATCACGCCGGCGACGAGGGTCTTGCCGGTGCCGGGCTGGCCCTGGAACAGCGCGATGAGGCCGCGCGAGGTGGCCATCGTGCGGCCCATGCCCCAGTCCTCGAACACGGTCCGGCGATGGCGGACGCGGCCGACGAGCTCGCGCAGGCTATCCATGATGTCGGGCGGCAGCACGAGATCGGCCCAGCTCGCGAGGCGGTCGACGCGGCGTGCGTGGTCGGCGAGGCGGAGATCACGGCTCTGGCGCAGGAAGGCGTCGATCCGATCGTCGCAGGGCGTCATCGGATCGTGACCGGCCGCCGCGGCAACCGCGCGATGGATGACGCCCGGGCCGACGCGATAGCGCGACGCGAGGCCCGCCGCGTCGCGGAGCCAGAGGTCGGTGCCGTCGAGGGCGCGCTGCCACACGCCGAGCCGCTCGGTCTCCGACAGGGCCGGCAGATCGATCACGACGTGGCCAACCGGCAGCGGTGGGCTCGTGCCGGGCGGGGAGATCACGGCGAGCGGTCCGGGGTGCGCGGCGAGGATCTCGTGAGCGAGCTCGGTGCCGCTGCGTTGATCGAACACGACGGCGTCGAGGCCGAGGATCGCGGGGAGCAGGCCGGCGAGCTGGGCACGCCGGAGCGCGGTCTGCAGCGCTTCGCCGAACCGATCCGCGTCACGCGGCAGCTGGGTCGCATCGATCACGCCGAGCGCGCGGCCGGCCTGGTGGGCGAATGCGGCGAGCAGGGTTCGACGGCCGGTGCCGGCGCGGCCGCGGATCGCGATCCGTGCGGGTCGCGCTGCCCGCGCCAGTGCCTCGATCGCCGGCGCGAGGACGGTGGGCGCGAGCTCGATCGCGTCGAGCGCGCGGTCGGCCGGGCGGACGATCAGCGCTGCGCCGAGCTCGGGTGGCTCGCCGCGCAGGCGGGACAGCACGACCGGATCGACCTCGAGCGCGGCGAACGGCCGCGGTCGCGCGTTCTTGGCGACGACGATGCCCAGGCGCACGAGCGGTGCGCGCGGATGAAGCTCCGCGGCAATGTCGTGGCGGCTGATCCGATCGCCCAGGACCTGATGGACGAGTAGCTCGTCGACGAGCGCGCGGCCCGGATCGTTGCCGAGGATGCCGTACAGCCGCGCGACGTCGCCGTGGAGGGAGGGCGCCGCGATCACGAGCAGCACGTCGACCGCGGCCGGCGACAGGCCGAGCTCGTCGATCAGCTCGGCGATCGGGGTCGGCGCGCTGCGATGCTGCGGATCGGCGGCCAGCGCGGCCTCGTGGTCCGCGAGGGCGTCCCGGGCAGCTGCGAGGTAGTCGGGCGCGAACCCGGCGTTGCTCCCGACGAGCGCGGCGACCTCATGCTCATACGGATGATGGCCTTCATTGCCATAGCCGAGGCGCCGCGAGTCCCACGCGCTCGAGATCGCCCGTAGCGCCCACAGCGTGACCGACCGGATCTCGCGATCGAGCTCGCGGAGCGCTGCCGCCCGCGGCAACCGCTCTCGGTCCGGTCGTGGCTCGAGTGCGTCGACGATCACGGGCGGCCGAGGCTTCGACGGCCGGGGCGCGGAGGTCAGGATGTCGGGCTCGGGCTCGAAGAGCGGGGACCCGGAAGGCGGCTCCTCCGACGGAGGGATCTCGGATGACCGAGGCTCTGATGGGAGAGCCTCGGACGGCAGGCTCTCCGGCCACGGAGACTCCGGAGATGGAGACTCTGGAGATGGAGACTCCGGCCACGGAGACTCTGGAGATGGAGATTCCGGCCACGGAGACTCCGGAGATGGAGACTCCGGAGATGGACGCTCGGACGACCGGTGCTCGGACGACCGGTGCTCGGACGACCGGTGCTCGGACGCTCCCGCGCCGGGAGGCTTCGCCACCTCATGATCGCCGGTGGCTCGGAGAGAGGCCGACGCGCGGGTGGCTGCGCCCATGCGCTCCCCGAGCTGCGCAAGCTCGAGGGCCCCGCTGCCCAGGCGGATCGCCAGCAGGCCACCGTCGGGGTCGATCGCCACGTCGGTCACGTCGTCTTCGGTGACGACCGCGCCAAGGTGGCGGCCGAACCGGAGATCGATGACGGCGAGCCGGCGTGCAGCCTCGTGGACGACCACGAGGCCGCGACGCGCCGCGATCCGGACCATGCCCGGCGGCAGGGCGACGGTCTGGAGCGCGCGCCCGCTGGCGAGCGCGAGCACGACGATGTCGCGCCCACGTGGGTGCCCGGCGACGAGCGCCAGCGAGGTGCCTTCGAACACCACGCTACCCCCGGCGATCTGGGCCGCGCCCATCAGCGTCACCGGCGTGCCCGCAGGGAGGGTCAGGCGCGGGCCCGCGTAGTGTGCGAACCGGCGGCCTGCGATCGGGATCGCAGCGTCTCCCGGGCCGGGGCGGATCGCGAGGGAACCGAGGTCGTCGACCAGCGTCACCGGCTCGCGGCCGGTCCACAGGGCTGCCGGTCCGCCGATCGTCGCCGGGATCAGCACCCCCTCGGGGTCGATCGGGAGGGCATGTTCGTCGAGCCGGCGACCATCGATGCCGAGCCGGATCAGGGCGCCGGTGTGCGTCGCCACCCAGACCTGGTCCGCAAACGCGGCGACCGCCTGCACGCCTGGGATCGCGATCTGCGAGCGCCCGTCGCCACGCAGCTCGACGAGCGTGACCGCGTCGGGGTCTGCAACGACCAGCGTGCGGCCGTCGCGGGTGAACTGGAGTTGACTTGAATGAACGGGTGTCCTCATGAGGCCGTACCTGGTTGCGCAGATCTGATTTGTGAATGGCCGGCCGATGCACGGGCGGCCGTGCCGTGAGTCACCCGCGAGTGAGGAGGTGGTCGCGCGATCGCGCGCCACGCTCCTCGTCACATGCGACTGCTGCGTGACTCCGGCGACAGGCCCGCCAGCGAGCCCTGCAGCACAGCTTCTTCCCCGAAGGTCGCGGCCAGGCACGCAATGAAGCCGTCGCACGACGGGTGAACGAGACATTGCATCAAGGCGAGCTCGACCTCGGCGCGCTGGTTCTGGGGAAACGTATTGAGCGCTGTGCCGGTCTCCTGAATGCATTCCTCGACGCTACCTGGGAGGGTATTGCACGTGTCCAGGCGCTCGCAGGTTGCCGCACTCACGGTCGGCTGCTTGGGATTGGAGCCCGTACCGGGCCTGGAGGGTCCGGCGGAGTCGGTGCATGCCGCGGCGAGCATGATGACGATCAGGACGATGAATTTTGATGCGTGACTCATGAGTTTCCTGTTCGCGGCACGGCTCCCGTGGCATCCACGAGCCGCGCCGCTGAATCCTTGGGATCCGTTGGCTAGCATTCGATACGTTGTTGTTGACGTGACTCGTACGGAGCTGGTTCGACGATCAGCTGGGTGCCGCTCGTGGGTTGGCTCCGACATGGCGATGAAGAGGCAGGTCGCGCGCCTCGTCGCAGCGAATTCGCACAACCGCTGATCGCGCCGGGGTCCGGCTCGCCGGCGCGCACATTGCCGGTGCAGGAGCGGTACACCTCGTCGGTACGGCGGCACGGTACGTCGGTGGCTGAACAACTGTGCGAGTTTATATGACCTCGGGGTCACCCGAGGCGCGCATGTCGGACCTGTTTGCTATCCGCTTCCCAAGCCCGTGCAGAGGCGCTACGTTGAACGACGCTCGTGGAGTGTGGAGGTGCGAATACAATGGGAGCGTTGGTGGCAGGCGCGCTGTCGGAGGCCGAGCGTGCGGTGCTCGCGGACCACGCGGCGTCGTGCGACCGGTGCCACGCCCTGATCGCAGCCCTGGTCGAGACCGGCGCTCCGGCCGAGTTCCCCCTGGCCTCCGATGCGACGGTGCCAGGCAACGCCCCGAACCCCGATGTTCCGTTCGAGCTCGAGCGCGGCACGCAGATCGGTCGCTATGTGATCGAGGAGCGACTCGGCGCGGGCGGGATGGGCGTCGTGTATGCGGCGCAGGACTCCGAGCTGCAGCGGCGCGTCGCGGTGAAGCTGCTGCGGCCCGGCCGCGACGACCCGGCGAACGGCGATGCGCGCAAGCGGTTGCTGCGCGAGGCCCGGACGCTGGCGCGGCTCTCGCACCCGAACGTCGTCACCCTGTTCGACGTCGGCGAGCACCACGGCCAGCGGTTCGTCGCGATGGAGCTGGTCGACGGCGGCAGCCTGAGCGCGTGGCTCCGGCGGACGCCGCGTGCCCCCGACGAGATCCTCGATCGCTTGCTCGAGGCGGCGCGCGGGCTGGCGGCCGCCCACCAGGCCGGCGTCATCCACCGCGACATCAAGCCCGACAACATCCTCGTCGGCAGCGACGGGCGCGCGCGGGTCACCGACTTCGGCCTGGCGAGGCGCGACGACACACAGCCCGTGCAGGGCGAAGCGCCGTCGATCGCCGACCCGCCGTCGCTCACGCGCCCCGGGATGCTGGTGGGGACGCCGGTGTACATGGCGCCCGAGCAGCTCGCCGGCATCGACGCCGACGCGCGCACGGATCAATGGTCGTTCTGCATGACCCTGTACGAGGCGCTCGCCGGGGTGCGCCCGTTCGGCATCGTGGACCTCGCCGCCCGCGCGTCCGCGATCCGGGACGGCCGGCTCGCACCGCCGGCCGCCGGCCGCCACGTGCCTGGGTGGGTGCGGCGCATCGTCGTGCGAGGTCTGCGCGACGACCCCGCCGAGCGCTGGCCGTCGATCGACGCGATCGTGGAGGCGCTCGCGCGCGGCCGCAACCGGCGCTGGCGCTCGATGCCATCGATGGGGCAGACCGCGCGGCAGCGACGGCGCGCCGGGATCGCGATCGCAAGCCTCGTCTCGATCGCGGGCATCACGACCTTTGCGGCGACGCGCGGCGCTCCCTCGACGAGCACAGCACCGGTGGCACCGATGCCCGGCTCGGCGGCCGTGGCGGCGAGCGCGATCATGCCGGCCAGCGCGACGAGGCGTGACGACCCGCCGGCCAGCGCGATCACGCCGGCCAGCGCGGCGACGAGGCGTGACGACCTGCCGGCCGTAGCGACGGCGCGCCTCCACGACGCGCTGACCGCGTTCGTGACGTGGTCGAGCGCTCACGCCGGGGCACCATGTCCGAGCGCGCGGGACCTGACGAGTTCGGGTGACGCGCACGCGCTCGAGGATCCATGGGGCCACGCGATCGCGATCACCTGCACCGATCAGCCCGCCGATCAGATCGCGGGTGCGGTCTCGGCAGGCCCCGACGGGGCGTTCGGGACCGACGACGATCTCGCGTCGTGGGCGCTCGGGCCTGACGTGACCGGCCTGGTCCGGGGCACGCGCTGGAGGCCCGCCGTGGCGCCGCCGCCCCGCCCCACGGTGGCCGCCCCGAAGCGGTTGCCGAAGCTCGTCCGGCCCCCGGCCACGGAGGATCACGCACCGAAGGCCACGGCTGCGAATCCGCCGAGCCCCTCGAAGCCGCCGCCGGCGCTCGACGGTGACGGCATCCCCACGGGCCGCTGGGACCGCTAGGAAGCGATCATGCACGGGCGCCTCGTCACGTTCAGCCTGGCCGGTGGGCTCGCCGCGTTCGCCTCCCCGGGAGAGGCCGCCGCGCAGCCTGCCGACACGCAGGCTGACGTGCTGTTCCGGCGGGGCCGCGAGCTGTTGACCGCCGGCAACTATGCCGAGGCGTGCGCCGCGTTCGACGCCAGCCAGGAGCTCGCTCCCAACATCTCGACGCTGGTCAACCAGGCCAACTGCCGCGAAAAGCACGGCCAGCTCGCCAGCGCGTGGCGGTTGTTCGCCGACGCCGAGCGCCAGACCCGCACGGCGACCGACGAGCCGACCCGCGAGCTGCATCAGATCGTCGCCGATCGCGCGACCAGGCTCGAACCACGGCGCTCGATGCTGACGATCGAGGTGCCCGGCGATCGGCAGATCGCCGGCCTCGAGATCCTGCGCAATGGCGAACGGATCGCCCCCGACGCGTGGAACCAGGCGCTGCCCGTCGACGGCGGCACCTACGAGATCACGGCGCGGGCGCCCGGCCGCCCGGACTGGTCCACCACGATCAGCGTCGGCATCGAGCGCGATCGCAAGACCATCGAAGTCCCCAGGCTCATCGCCGCCGCGCCGGTGCCAGTAGCCCCGAGCCCGCACGTTCCACCGCACGAGCCGGCGCCCGCAGGGCATCATCGATCGATCCTCCCGCTCGCCTTCGCCGGCGGCGCGGTCGTGTTGCTCGGCGGCGCGGCTGGCTTCGCGCGCTGGGGTGACCGCACCTACGACGAGTCCAAGGCCGCGACCGACGAGGCCACGCTGATCTCGCGATGGCACTCGGATGCCCCGGATGCCCCGGCCGGCCTCCTCGCGCAACGCGCCTACCTCAAGGCCTCCCGCACCGGCGCGAACGACCGATTCGGCATGGCCGTCGCGCTGTCGGCCGACGGCACGACCCTCGCAGTCGGGGCTCCGTTCGAGGACACCAGCGAGACCGATAGCGGCGCGGTCTACGTATTCGTGCGCGCGGGCGCGACCTGGACCCAAGAGGCCTATCTCAAGGCGTCCAGCCCCGACGCGGACGACCAGTTCGGCGTCCGTGTCGCGCTCTCGGCCGACGGCTCGACGCTCGCCGTGGCTGCCCAGTTCGAGGACAGCGCGGCCGCAGGCGTGGGCGGCAACCAGGCCGACAACGCCGCGACCGATAGCGGCGCGGCCTACGTGTTCGCGCGCGCGGACGCGACCTGGACCCAGCAGGCCTACGTCAAGGCGTCCAGCACCGACGCGGACGATCAATTCGGCGCGAGCGTCGCGCTCTCGGCCGATGGCTCGACGCTCGCGGTCGGCGCCGTGCTCGAGGACAGCGCGGCCACCGGCGTGGACGGCGATGATGCCGACAATTCGGCCGGCAATAGCGGCGCAGTCTACGTGTTCGCACGCACGGGCACAGGCGCGACGTGGACCCCACAGGCCTACGTCAAGGCGTCCAACACCGATTCCTACGACCAGTTCGGCGCGAGCGTCGCGCTCTCGGCCGATGGCTCGACGCTCGCGGTCGGCGCCCAGCTCGAGTCCAGCGGAGCCACGGGCGTGGGCGGCAGCGAGGCCAACAACTCGGCCACGCTCAGCGGCGCCGTCTACGTGTTCACGCGCGGCGCGACGTGGACCCAGCAGGCCTACGTCAAGGCGTCCAACACCGGGGCGGACGACCAGTTCGGCACGAGCGTCGCGCTCTCGCCCGACGGCTCGACCAGACCGGCGATGCGGCGCCGAACAGCGGCGCAGCCTACGTGTTCACGCGCGCGGGCACGATGTGGACCCAGCAGGCCTACGTCAAGGCATCCAACACCGACGCAGACGATCAGTTCGGCGGATGCGTGGCGATGTCGGCCGACGGCTCCACGCTCGCGGTCGGAGCGTTCGGCGAGGCCAGCGCGGCCACCGGCATGGACGGCAACCAGACCGACGATTCGGCGGCAGCGAGCGGCGCGGTCTACGTGTTTCAGTAGATGGGATACCGTGTCACCGGATCCGGACCACGCCGTCGATGATCGGCTGATCGAGCGCACGTGTGGTGGCGTCTCGCGCGAGCGCCAGCGCACGGTGCCCCGCCGCGAGCTGCCACGGCCCCGAGCGCGGTAGATCCTCGATCACGAGGCTGACCAGCCCGTCGCGCCGCGGCACCGCGTGCGTGGCCGGGGGCGCCAGGCGCCACGGCGGGATCGTCGAGAGGTGGTGAAACAGCAGGCGGCCGGGCGGCATGCCGGCGAGGCCTGGGCGATCGAGGATGCCACCGTCCCAGTACGGCCGGCCCGCGATCCACACGGGATGGAACATGCCCGGCACCGCGCACGAGGCGCGGATCGCGTGCACGAGATCACCCTCCGCGAGGACCGTGGTACGCACCGCGAGGATGTCGAACACGCTGATCCTCACCGGGAGCGCGCACGCCTCGAACCGGGTCGCCGGCAGCACCCGGCGCAGGATCCCGTCGAGCTTGCGGCCCGCGAGCAGGCCCAGGCCGGGCGCAGGATCCCAGAACGCTGCACGTTCGATCGCCCTGATCACGCCGGCGAGCTCTTCAGGTGAGAGCCCGGCGGCGAACGCCCCCGCGACCAGCGCGCCCGCGCTCGCCCCGCCGACGTGGGCCGGCCTCAGGCCGCGCGCGATGAGCGCCTCGAGCATGCCAGTGTGGGCGAAGAATCCAAAGAACCCGCTCGACATCGCGAGTCCAAACGATTCGGCGGCCAGCCAGTCTCCCAGCGTGATCATCGGCGCTCGTCTCAAGCGTACCAACATCTCACGAGGCGGCCGGTCGCGCGATCGGTAGGACAAGCTCGCGGTGGCGTCCTGCGCCGCGATGTCCCCCGAAGACACGCAACTGCCCTACTTCTTGAGGGCGATCTTACGCGGCTTGGCCTCGGCCTTCTTCCAGATCGTCAGCGTGAGTACACCATTGTCGAGCTTGGCCTCGACGCGTTCGCCGTCCGCCGTGTCGGGCAGCGAGAAGCTGCGCGAGAACGAGCCATACTGCCGCTCGTAGAGCGCGAAGCTGTCGCCCTCCTTGCGCTCCTCGGCGTGCCGCGTCCCGGAGACGGTGAGGATGCTGTTGTGGACCGCGATATCGAGCTCAGCTTCGGCGACCCCGGGCACGTCCGCCTTGAGTACGAAGGCTTCGTTGGTCTCCTTGACCTCGAAGGCTGGGACAAAGGCGCTCACCTGGCGAGCGCCGTAGAACGGGTCCCAGCCAAGGAGCTCGCGCGCGACCTGGAACGGGTCACGGGAATAGCGAGCGGGAGAGCTGGAATCGTTGCCATTGTTGCGAGTTACGAGTGCCATGACAGTGTCCTCCTGTACGGGGAAGAAGTGGATCGTGAAGTACCCCCTTCGTAACCACGGTAAGCCATCGCGCAACGGGCTTGACGCCGCGCGCACCGGTGCTTACGAACCGCAAAATTCCGACGATGCCTGGCTGTTCGGTCAGGGGCCGAACAGCACGCGGACGTAGCAGCGCGGCCGGGTCTCCTCGCCGGCCGCCGCGATGAACCCGGCGCCCCCGAGGTGGTCGCCGTGCGCGAACATCCGGAGCTGCGCGCGCACGCGGTCGCCGACGAAGCTCGGCTTGCGATACGCGATGTCGAACGCCTTGGACCGCACCCGGTCCGGGTGGGATCCGGCGGCGAGCCGGCGCTGGAAGGCGTCGAGGAAGTACCGGACGTAGACCAGCGAGTTGACGTGCTGGTTGGCGTCGGTCTGATCGAGCGTGAACCGGATCTCGACCGGGTCCGCGGCGAGCTCGTCGAGCCACGTCGCGCCGGCGGGGGCCTCGGCGGCCGAGCTCGGCGCCGGCGCTGGGTAGCGGGCCACCGGGAGCTCGGGGTAGCCGGCGATGCCGGCGAGGCTGGTGACGCGGCGCTGGTCGGGCGGCGCGAACGGCCGGGTGAACGTGTGCTCGGCGAATGCCTGGCCGGCGAGCACGGGATCGCGGCCGACCGGTGCCGGCGCGCCGCGGCCACGGCCGGGGATGCCCCGGACGTCGGCCCACACGTTCATGAACAGCCGCGAGACGGCGCCCGCCGCGTCGCGATCGTGCGCGAGCTCGAAGCCCACGGTCGACTCGACCGGGCGCTGGACGCGGATCGGCTGGTCGAACGAGGTGACCGTGAGGCGGGTCAGCAGCGAGACCACGCCGGCGGCGACCGCGTTGCGCGCGCCGGGGTGGTGCGCCATCGTCGTCTGCCACAGCGTGGCGAGCGCGGGGGGGATCGCGATCGCGGTCAGCCGGCCGTCCTGCGTGCAGTCCTCGTAGCGCTGGTAGCGCTCCGCCGTGATCGCCTGGTCCGGCGAGAACGTGGGTGCGGGAGGCGCCGGAAACACCATCACACCAGCATAGGACACGCGGTAGGGTGCGGCGTGCCCGGAGTGCTGCCGATCGATGCCGTGTTGCCGGAGGTCGTCGCGGCCGTGCGCGACCGCGGGGTCGCCGTGCTGGTCGCGCCGCCCGGTGCCGGCAAGACCACGCGCGTGCCGGGCGCGCTGCTCGACGCCGGCGTGGTCGACGGGGAGGTCATCGTGTTGCAGCCGCGGCGGCTCGCAGCCCGGCTCGCGGCCACCCGGGTCGCCAGCGAGCGCGGCGGGGAGCTCGGCGGCGAGGTCGGCTACGAGGTCAGGTTCGATCGGCGGGTCGGCCCGCACACCCGGCTGCGGTTCGTCACCGAGGGCGTGCTGACCCGGCGCCTGCTCGGCGATCCGGGGCTGCTCGGCGTCGGCTGCGTGATCATCGACGAGTTTCACGAGCGCCACCTCGACGGCGATCTCGCGCTCGCGCTGGTCGCCCGGCTGCGCGCGCGCAGGCCCACGCTGCGGCTGGTCGTGATGTCGGCGACGCTCGACGCCGCGCCGGTGGCGGCGTTCCTGGCCGACGCGCCGATCGTGCGCTCGGAGGGCCGCGCGTTCGCGGTCGCGATCGAGCACATGGAGCAGCCCGACGATCGGCCGCTCGGCCGCCAGGTCGCCGCCGCGGTCCGCCGGGTCGCGCAGGACAAGCTCGACGGCGACGTGCTGGTGTTCCTGCCCGGGGCGGCCGAGATCCGGCGCTGCCAGGACGACCTCGCCGAGGTCGCGGCGATCTTCGACCTCGCGGTGCTGCCGCTGTACGGCGACCTGCCGGTCGACGAGCAGGACCGCGCGGTGCGGCCGGCCAGGCAGCGCAAGGTGATCCTCGCGACCAACGTCGCCGAGACCTCGGTGACGATCGACGGCGTGGTCTGCGTGATCGACACCGGCCTCGCGCGGATCGCGCGGCACTCGCCGTGGACCGGCCTGCCGTCGCTCCAGCTCGAGCCGGTGAGCCGCGCGAGCTGCACCCAGCGCGCCGGCCGCGCCGGCCGCACGCGCCCCGGCCGGGTGGTGCGGCTCTACACCAAGCACGACCACGACACCCGGCGCGCGTTCGAGGTCCCCGAGATCGCCCGCACCGATCTCGCGGGCGCCGCGCTCGAGCTCTACGGCGCCGGGCTCGCCGGGCTCGCCGCGCTGCGCTGGTTCGAGCCACCGCCGCCGCCCGCCGCCGCCGCCGCCGAGGAGCTCGTCGTCCGGCTCGGCGCCGTCGAGCGCGGCGCCATCACGCCGCTCGGCCGCCGCATGCTGCGGTTCCCGCTGCACCCCCGGCTCGCGCGGATCGTGTGCGAGGCGCAAGGCCGCGGCGTGGCCGAGCCGGCCTGCGTGATCGCGGCGCTGCTCGGCGCCCGCGAGCTCCGGATCGAGCGCCGCGGCCCGCGCGCGGAGGCGCGGCTGACGTCGCCGTCGGACCTGATCGACGACATGGACGCGCTGTACGACGCCCGGCAGCACGGCATGCGCGCCGACCGGCTGCGCCGCGATGGCCTCGATGTCACCGCCGCGGCCGCCGCCGATCGGATCGCCCGGCAGCTCGCCCGGGCCGCGCGCGACGATCGCCCGCCGCCGAGCGACCACGACACCGTCGACCGCGAGCTCCGGATCGCGATCCTCGCCGGGTTCCCCGACCGCGTCGGCAAGCGGCGGGCGCCGCGCAGCGCCGAGATCGTATTCGCCGGCGGCGGCAGCGGCGTGCTCGCGCCGAGCTCCGCGGTGATCGACGCCGAGCTGATGGTCGCGGTCGACGTCGCCGATACCAGCGCGCGCGGCCAGGCCAGCAAGGTGCAGATCCGCCGCGCCAGCGCGATCGAGGCCAGCTGGCTGCTCGACCTCTACCTCGATCGGATCGCCGAGCGCGACGAGCTGGTATGGAACGCCGCCAAGCACCGCGTCGAGCGGGTCACGCAGATGACCTACGACGGCCTGCCGATCGACGAGCAACGCGACGTCGAGGGCGCCCGGCGCGCCGGCCCCGCCGCCGCCGCGGTGCTGGCGCGCGAGGCGCTCGCGGCCGGTATCGAGCAGTTCGTCGACAAGGACGCGCTCGCCCAGTGGCGCGCCCGCGTCGCGCTGGCGGCCACCCTCGCGCCGGGCAGCAGCCTCACCGCCCCGACCGACGACGCGCTCGGCGCCGTGATCGCGCGGGCCTGCGAGGGCGCGATCTCGTTCGACGAGCTGCGCAAGCTCGGCCTGCTCGACCTGCTCGACGCCCAGCTCGGCGACGCGCGCGCCCTGGTCGACCGGCTCGCGCCGACCCACCTCAAGCTGCCGCGCCGCGGCCGCGCGCCGATCCACTACGAGCTCGGTCAGCCGCCGTGGATCGCGTCGCGCATGCAGGACTTCTTCGGCCTCGTCCGCGCGCCCACCGTCGGCGACGGCCGGGTCCCGCTCGTCCTCCACCTGCTCGCCCCCAACCAGCGGCCGGTCCAGGTCACGACCGACCTGCCCGGCTTCTGGGTCAAGCACTACCCCGCCCTGCGCAAGCAGCTGATGCGCCGCTACCCCAAGCACGCCTGGCCGGAAGATCCGGCCCAGCTGATCGCCGGCGATCACTAGGGATCACTAGTAGGGGACGTTCCAAGCGCCTCTTAGTTTTAGTTTCGCTAATGGGGAGCGTCCCCACCGCGGCGCGCGGCGACGTCTTCGACCAGCTCGCCGTTGCGCCACAGCCAGCGCTCGCGCTGCGAGCCCGAGGCGCAGCATATGCCGTCGCCCTCGGCGAGCACGTTGCGATCGACGATCACCGCGCGGCCGTCGAGCGCCACGTGGGCGATCCCGCCGTCGCCGCGATCGCCGCCCGGGATCGCGGCGAGCTCGACGAGCTTCGCGGCGCGCAGCGTGTAGATCCGGATGTCCGAGAAGTGGCCCGTGCCGCCGGTCGACACCACGCCCGAGATGACCGCGTCCTCGACGCCGTCGCCGTCGATGTCGGCGAACAGCGGCGGATCGACCCGGTAGGAGCCGCTCGCCGCGCCGAGGTCGACCGCCTTGTTGTCGTCGCTGATCGCGAAGTCGGCGTGGCCGTTCGTGACCTTCACGGGCCCCAGCTCGTCGAGCACGTAGGTCCGGTTCTGCCAGTCGATCGCGCGGACCTCGCCGGTCGCGCCGCGCGACCCGTGGTTCGCGAGCGGCGCGGCGCCGCCGTGGGCGCACGCGGCGACGGCGGCGACGACGCATGCGGTGAGCGCGCCGTACGCCGTCACGGCGCCAGGCGCTCGAGCAGCCGGTCGACGAAGTTCACCGGCGGATCCGGATCGGGGAGGTTGCCGTAGATCGCGGTGATGTCGCGCATCGGGACATCGTCGTTGCCCAGGCCCGTGCCGTAGCGGCCGTACGGCACCTCGGCCGGCTTGCGCAGCGAGACCTCGCCGCTGACCTTGCCGATGAAGCCCTTGTGCAGCGCCGTGCCGACGCGCGCCGGACAGTGGCACGGGTTCATCGGGTTGACGTGCTCGCAGCGCGGCGCGAGGTAGTCGCCGACCTTCTTGCGCGCCCGCGACAGCCGGACCTTGTACGCGCTCTCGGTGATCCCGAGGGTCCTGGCGGCCGCGACATCGGGAAGCTTGAGCACGTGGCACACCACGAACGCCGAGCGCTCGCCGGGCGGCAGGCAGTTGATCACCGCCGTCATGCAGCCCTGCTTGAGCTCCCACAGCAGGAAGTCGCGCTGCGGATCGCTCAGCGACCGCACGACGTCGGTCCGCGTGGCCTCGCCGCGCAGCGTCTCGTCGAGCACGTCGAAGTCGACCTCGGGCTGGCGGGGCAGCCGCTGCTCGAGCAGCTTGTTCGCGATCCCGAGCAGCCAGAGCTCGACGTCGACCTGGGGCGCGAGGTCGACTTGCGCGGCCGCGGCGGCAAAGACGTCCATGAGGTAGCGCTCGGCGCGGTCGCGATCCAGCGTCAGCCGGAACACGAAGTTGTAGAGACGTCGCCAGTGCGGCTCGACCAAGGACCGTAGTTGATCTCGGTCTGCCGTTATTCCCATCAACCCCGATGATACACCACGCGCGTGCGCCGCGCGGTGGTCCGGGGGTGTAGCGACCAGCTGCTCCCCCCGTCCGGAACGTGCGCTGCAGGCCCGTCCAGACGGGTGATACCCCGGCCGAGGTCGCGCGCGGGCGTGCCGTGGGACAATCCGTTCCGTGGTACCGTTTGCGCGTGTCGGGACGGTTCGTGTCCCTGGGCGTTGCCATCGCCCTGCTCGTCGCGCTCGCCGGTGCGATCGTCGCTGCGTGCTACGAGGTCCCCAGGCCCGATTGCGGCTTCGTCTGCGGCCCGGACAGCGCGTGCCCCGATAGCTACACGTGTGCGAGCGATCACCGGTGCCACCGGATCGGCGCGCCGTCCACCCTGGTGTGCAGCACGCCCGACGCCAGCCTCCCCCACCCCGACTGCTGCGCGAACGACGCCGCGGCCGATGGCTCACTCGACGCGAGCGCCGACGCGATGGACGATGCGGCGGTCGACGCGATGGACGATGCGGCGGTCGATGCGGCGGTCGATGCGATGGACGACGCGGCCGACGACGCGATGGACGACGCGCCGGGCGCGACCGGGTAGCCCGGCTACGATGGCGAGACCGGCTTGGACTTCGCCGCCGGGGCCGGTGCCGCCGGGGCCGCCAGCGTCGCGGAGATCGGGGGCTCCGATTCGACGAGGCCGACCCGCCCGGTGACCTCGCCGCGCGGATCGGGCACCGCCGCCAGCTCGCGGCTGATCTCGGCGACCAGATCCGCCTTCTCGCGGTACGGCATGAACGCGCTCTTGAAACCCGCGATGATGATCTCCTTGATCGTCTGCAGCGACCAGCCATAGTGCTGGTGGCACAGCTGGAGCTCCTTGGTCACGGTGGTGTCCGACATCAGCCGGTTGTCGGTGTTGATCGTCACCCGCAGGCCGTAGTCGACGAAGAAGTCGACCGGGTGGGTCTCCCAGCTGGCCGCCGCCCGGGTCTGGAGGTTCGACGACGGGCAGACCTCGAGCGGGATCCGGTGATCGTTGACGTAGTTGAGCAGGTCGCCGCTCTCGACCAGCCGGGTGCCGTGACCGATGCGGTGCGCGCCGCACTTGTGGATCGCCTGGTGCACCGAGTCGGGGCCGAACGACTCCCCGGCGTGGGCGGTGCAGTTGATGTTGTTGTCGACCACGAGCTGGAACGCGTGCTTGTGGAGCTTGGCGGGGTTATTCACCTCGCTGCCGGCGAGGTCGAAGCCGACCACGCCGCGGTTCTTGAACGCGATGCACAGCTCGGCGATCCGCAGGCTCGACTCCGGCCCGAGCGAGCGGATCGCGCACAGGATCACGCCGTACCGGATGCCGAGCTCGCGCTTGGCCATCCGCAAGCCGCGCAGCACCGCCTCGACGACCTGGGCCGGCCGCAGGCCCTGCCGGGTATGGAGCAGCGGCGAGTAGCGGACCTCGAGGTAGCGCACGTTCTCGCGCCAGGCATCCTCGGCGAGCTCGTAGGCGCAGCGCTCGAGCGCCGTCTCGACCTGCATGACGCTGAGCGTGATGTCGAACGCGCGCAGGTAGTCGTCGAGCGAGGCGACGTGATCGCCCGCCGCCAGCATGCCGTGCAGCTCGCCGCGATCGAACGTCGGCAGCTTGACGCCCTGCTGGTTCGCCAGCTCCAGCACGGTGTCGAGCCGCAACGAGCCGTCGAGGTGGCAGTGCAGATCGGTCTTCGGCAGGCGGTGCAGGAGCTCGTACGGAATCTCGCCGGTCGTCATGTCCGTCGACTATCGATCCACTCCCCGGCCGCTGCAACCGGCTTCGCTCCGGGCGGCGCCTCCGTGCTAAGAGTCGCTGGAGATGGAGCCGCCCGTGGTGTCGATCGTCGCGCCCGCCTACAACGAGGCGGAGAACCTCGCGGCGTTCGTGCAGGCGATGACCCCGGTGCTCGATTCGCTCGGCGAGCCGTGGGAGATCGTGTTCGTCGACGACGGCAGCCGCGACGACACGCTGGGCCTCCTGCTCGCCGCGCGCGCGGCCGATCCGCGGCTCAAGATCGTCGGCCTCGCCCGCAATTTCGGCAAGGACGTCGCGCTGTCGGCGGGCCTGGCTCACGCCCGCGGCCGCGCGGTGATCCCGATCGACTGCGACCTGCAGCACCCGCCCGAGCTGATCCCGCCGATGGTGGCGAAGTGGCGCGCCGGCGCCGACATGGTGGTCGGCGTGCGGACCCGGCGCAGCGAGGAAGGCGTGGTTCGCCGGACCGGCGCCGGCATGTACTACGGCCTCATGCGCCGGATGACCAACGTCGAGATCCCGCCCAACGTCGGCGACTTCCGCCTGCTCGATCGCAAGATCGTCGACGTCATCAACCAGATGCCCGAGCGCTGCCGGTTCATGAAGGGCATCTTCGCGTGGCCGGGCTTCAAGACCGAGACCCTCGCGTTTCAGGCCAACGTCCGCGCCGGCGGCCGCAGCAACTGGTCGCTCTGGAAGCTCTGGCGGTTCGCCCTCGACGGCCTGTTCTCGTTCTCGACGGTGCCGCTCAAGATGTGGACCTACCTGGGCGGCCTGTCCGCGCTGGGTGCGTTCATCTACCTGATGATCACGCTCGTCCAGAAGATCTGCTTCGGGATCACCGCGCCCGGCTACGCCTCGCTGCTGATCGTCGTCCTGTTCTTCAACGGCCTGCTGCTGCTGTCGAACGGCATCCAGGGCGAGTACATCGCGCGGATCTTCGAGGAGGTGAAGGGCCGCCCGCTGTTCGTCGTCGGCAACAAGTGGGGGTTCGACGAGCCTGCCGTCCGCCCCGCCCCTGCGCTGTCCGATGCCGAGCCTCCCGCTCGCGACACCGCGTCGTAGGTCCGCTCAGGTGGTGGTCTCGGCCATCTGACGAAGCACAAACTGTCCGAACAGGGGAACGGCAAACGAGTACTTTCCGTGTCGGTTCTTGTATACGAGCCCGGCTGCACCGAGGGTCGCGAGCATCTGGTTCACGTGGCTGCTACTGAACGCCTTCGACAGCTCGTGCTTGGCCTTGTCGACCACTTCCTGCACGGTGAACTCGTCGTCGCAGTTCTCGAGACGTGCGATCACGAGCAAGAGATCGCGTTGCCGATCGGTGACGCGCGACCACCGCCCCGCAAAGAAGTCGCTGTCGAGCTTCCGGATGATTGCATCGCCTGGCACGGTCCCAACACTTCCGGTCGCACGAACATTCGCGAGGAAGGCGTCGTAGACCTCGCGACCGATGAACTGGATGAAGTACGGGTACCCGCCTGACATCTGGACGATGAGCTTCACCGAGGCTTCGCTGAGGCGAATCGGGCACGCGGTATCTGAAATCGGCTTGAGGATCGCCTCGCGACTGTGTGCCTCGGACAGCTTGCGAAGGAATACGACCCGAAACATCCGCTCCGCGAAGGTCCGCGCGTCGACGAGCTTGGGGAACAGGGTCGGTAGGCCGGTGAGCACGAGCAAGAATCGAATATTTTGCTTCTGAAGCGACTGAAACACGTCGAGCAGCAGAGACAGCGGGTATTGCTGCTTGGCTGCCTGATCGGAGAGGTTCTGGGCTTCGTCGTACGCAAACACCAGACCACGTGCCGGGTTCTTGGTGCTCGTGATCGCAGACCAGGCGAGCTGCAGCACAGCCTTCAGCTTGTCCGAGACCAGCCCCGGCGTACCTGCGTAGGCCTTCATGAGGAGGTCGTAGGTCAATGCCAGGCCGACGGTCTTGCTGGCTGCGCCAAAGCCGATCGACGCCCGGGTTACCTTGTTGAGCACGATTCCGGAAGTGACCGTCGCGAGATCGGTGATGAGCCGTGTCGCAATGATCTCCTCTGACACGCTGGTGGACTCGGAAAGGTCGGTCCCGACCCAGAGCCAATTTTCCCGCTGAGCGATGGGCTTGAGCGTGTCCAGGAGGACGGTCTTGCCGACCCCCCGTAGCCCCGTCAACACCATGTTCTCGAGCAGGACAGACTGCGTGAGGAGGCGTTCGAACTCCTTGGTCTCCTCCTTGCGTCCAGCAAGGTAGGGAGGCGGGTGCCCGGCACCTGGCCTGAAGGGGTTCTGAAATTCTGTCGTGGCCATCAACGTTCAGTTACCCTAGCGCATAAATTTAGGCGTGTACATAAATTTTATCCGAGGAGTTATCCGTGATAACTTCGGGTCCTCAGTCCGTGTGCGCCGTCGGTGCCGAGGTCGCAGGAACTCCAGGCTACAACACGCGGGTGGCGGCGATCACGAAGCACTCGGTGGGACCGCACGCCAGGGCCCAGTAGGCGCCGCGCTTCCAGGGGACGTAGGCGAGGGTCGCGTCGCGCGCGGTGCCGAGCCGGCGGGCCTCGCCGCTGACCTGGTAGGCGTAGATCTCGAGGTCGGTGCCGGCGAGCTCCCTGGGCAGCTTGATGACGCGGGTCTTCGAGCTGCCCTGGCGCTCGATCAGGCCGGCGTGGGCCTCGAAGCCGGTCGGCAGCCAGCGGCCGACCAGCAGCGTGGGGCGCGGCAGCGGCGGCGCGGCGCCGGTGAAGCCGACCACGAGATCGAGCCGATCGAGCCGGCCGGTGGAGCCGAGCCGCTCGCGCAGCCGCTCGATCGCCGCCTGCATCGCCCGGTGGACCGAGGTGATGTCGATGCCGCGGTAGGTCCCGAGGTCGAGCCCGCCGTGCTCGTCGAGGCAGCTCGCCGGGGTGACCTGGTAGCGCGGCACGAGCGTGACGTCGGAGACGCCGAGCGGCGCGTCGATGTCGACGGCGCGGAAGATCACGCCGCGCAGGCCGAAGTAGGTCGCGATGAGATCGCGCTTCTTGACGTCGCGGAAGTCGTCGCCGAGGAACCACCACGAGTCGTCGACCTGCTCGAACGACTCCGCGGTGAACACGCCGCCGCGCGGGGTGGCGGCGAGCGCGGCGAGCCGGTCGGCGCTGGCCTCGCCGAGCCGGTAGTAGAGCGGCAGCGAGCGAACGCCGGCGTAGACGCTCGCGGCGACGGCGAGCACGACGAACGGCGCGAGCCGGCGGGTGGTCGACAGCGCGTGATCGGCGACCGCGAGGAAGCCGGCGAGCACGAGCGCGCAGCCGTGGAGGTAGAACCGGGGCCCGAGCTTGGGCGAGACGAACACGGTCATGGTGACCAGCGTGCCGGCGGCGAGCGCGAGCCCGACGAGTTGGAGCGGCTGGGCCGGCGCGCGGCCCGCGGGCGTCGCCGATGCCGGTGCCACCGCGGGCGCTGCTGCACCGTCGGGGCGCTGCGGTCCCACGGGCGTCGCGGGCGCTGCTGCACCGTCGGGGCGCTGCGGTCCCACGGGCGCTCCGGGCACGGCGTCGCGGCGGGCGACCACGAGCGCGATCACGAGGAGGCCGAGGACCGGCGCGCACGCGATCACCCAGTCGCGGAAGATGTCGAGGTTGCTCGTGACGCCGCGCTGGATCAGGCGGCCGACCAGGCTGACCTTGGTCGCGAGCCCCTCGTAGCGCGAGGCCTGGCCGGGTGCGAAGAAGATCGCCGCGAACCCGGCGGCGCAGCCGAGCGCGCCGGCCCACGCGAGCCGCGGCCGGACCCCGGCTTGGCGCTGCCGCCACACGGCGTAGCCCACCATGAACAAGACCAGGGTCGGCCCGGTGTGCTCGTTGCACATGCCGGCGATGACGCCGAGCGCGCCGTACAGGAGGCACGCGCGCCGCGAACCCTGGCCGTCGGGCGAAAGCCGCAGCGGGACGAGGAACCCGAGCTGGATCGCGGCGCCGTACAGGTAGTTCGCACCGTAGGCGCGGCAGAACATGATCATCCCGATCCGCGGGATCGCGAACCAGGCAAACCCGACCGCGAGTGCCGCGAGCGCGAGATCGCGCCCCACCGTGCGTCCGCCGCCAGTGCCGCCGGAGCGACGGCCGCCCGGCCAGCGCCCGAGGCCGAGCACGGTGACCGCGCACGCGAGCCCGAGGTACGCGATCGGCGTGGCGATCGGCGCGAAGTACGTGAGCTTGTAGGCGAGGTAGGTCAGCCACTGGCCGATCCGCGGGTTCGAGTGCGTGTACTCGAACCCGCCGTAGTCGAGGAACCGCCCGAACGAGAACGGCTGCGCCTGGGTGTCGACCGCGATGTTCCAGGCGTCGAACGCGAACGGCTCGTGCGCCATCACCAGGCCGATGTGCACCGCGGTCGCCGCGACGTACGCGACGAACAGCACGCGCAGCACGCGAGGGGCCACGCCGTCAGGTACCACGAGCCCGGCTGGCTGTGCGTGACCGCGATGGCCGATCGCACGCCCGGTGGGCGCCATCGCACGCGCGCACACCGTCCTCACCGGCCCGCGCCCCGCGATTCACGGGGGCTGCCGGCCTCGGCCCGGACGATGCACTAGCTCGGGGGAGCCAACTATCCATAAGGAGCTTACCGATGAACCGCCTTGCTCTCTTGACCGTGCTCGTGATGGCGATCCCGGCGGCGTACGCCTCGCCGCACGGGCGTGTTGCCGACCACGACGAGCCACGCATCGTCATCCGTGATCGCGGCGATCACCCCCGCACCGTCGTGCGTGACCGGTACGACGGCGGGTGGACCCGCGAGCGCTATGATCGCTACGACCGCAGCCACTGGTACCGGGACTTCCGCGGGCGGTGGGAGCCGCTCGCGCGGGGCTACAGCGCGCGGACCGAGCGGCAGTTCATCAACATCGGTGGCCACGGCCGGTATCGCAAGCTCCGGATCGAGGCCGTCCGCGGCGAGCCCGTGCTCCTCAAGATCGCCATCGAGTTCATGGACGGGACCGCCCAGGCGGTCGAGTACCGGGAGGTCCTGCCCGCCGGCACCGGCGAGGTGATCGATCTCAACGGCGGCGATCGCCGGATCAAGCGGATCATCGTCTACACCGATCCGCGTTCGCGCGGCTCGTACTCGGTCTACGGCGCGTAGCCGCGCGCGGCGAACCGGGCTCCGGCCCCCGGTCTCCGCACCCCGGGGGGGTTTTGGTGTAAGTAGACGCGTGGCCGACCTCGAGATCGCCGTCCTGGTCCCGTGCTTCAACGAGTCGGCGGCGATCGGCAAGGTCGTCGCCGACTTCCGGGCGGCGCTGCCGGCCGCGACGGTGTACGTCTACGACAACAACTCCACCGACGACACCTCGGCGGTCGCGGCCGCGGCCGGCGCGGAGGTCCGGCGCGAGACCCGGCGCGGCAAGGGCAACGTGGTGCGCCGGATGTTCCAGGACATCGAGGCCGACGTCTACGTGATGGTCGACGGCGACGACACCTACGACGCCGCGGTCGCGCCGCGGCTGGTCGCGCGGCTGATCGATGATGATCTCGACATGGTGGTCGGCAAGCGGATCGAGACCCACGACGCCGCGTACCGCGCCGGCCACCGCCTCGGCAACCGCGTGCTGACCGGGCTGGTGCGCCGGCTGTTCGGCGCCCAGATCGACGACATGCTGTCGGGCTACCGGGTGTTCTCGCGCCGGTTCGTCAAGAGCTTCCCGTCGTTCTCGCGCGAGTTCGAGATCGAGACCGAGCTCACCGTCCACGCGATGCAGATGCGGATGCCGGTCGCCGAGGAGGCCACCAACTACAAGGAGCGGCCGCCGGGCTCGGCGAGCAAGCTCCGCACGTTCCGCGACGGCTGGCGCATCCTGCTCGCGATCACCAACCTCATGCGCAACGAGCGCCCGCTGATGTTCTTCTCGCTGGTCGGGTTCGCCGTCGCGCTGGCCGCGGTCGTGCTGGCGGTGCCGGTGGTGCTCGAGTACCTCGACACCGGCGCGGTCCGCCGGTTCCCCACCGCGATCCTGTGCACCGGCCTCGGGGTGATCGCGGTGGTGTGTGTGGTGACCGGGCTCATCCTCGATCTGGTCGCCCACGTGCGCCGCGAGGCCAAGCGGCTGGTCTACCTGCAGCATGCCGCGCCGCGCGCCACCCGGCGCGTCCGGCGTCCGGACGTCGTGGCGGCGCCCCGCGACGCGGCCGGCTGAGCCACCGCCGAGGCCACGGACGACCGCCGCGAGCGCGCCTGGGCGCTCGGGCTCGACGAAACCGCGCGAACGGGCGGCGACCGCGACACCGGTGTCGGGGTTGTGCGGAGCCGGGCGCGCGCCCGTGACCGCCCCCACCCCGGGCCACGCGCGATTGCTTGACGGTGGTTCGGTCCACCTATAGACCTGTGCGTGATGGACGTCGAGCTGATGCGCCGCCTCGACCGAGTGCTGGGCGACGCCGCGTGCAGCGTGCTCGCCACCGCGCACCGGCTCGGCAAGCCGTTCGTCACGCCGCGGCCGGTCAAGAAGATCGTGGTGATGAAGTTCTTCGGGATGGGCTCGATCATCGTGGCGAGCCGCAGCCTGGCCGCCCTGCGCGATCGCTACCCCGACGCCGAGATCCACTTCGTCACGTTCACGTCGAACCAGGCGATCCTCGAGATCCTCGCCATGACGGATCGCAACCACTACGTCGATCCGTCGACCCCGCAGGCGTTCCTCAAGACCACGCTGCAGGTCGCCGCCGCGCTGCGCCGCGCGAAGTGCGACCTCGTGCTCGACCTCGAGTTCTTCGCGAAGTTCCCGCTCGTGCTCGGCAGCCTCGCCGGGATCCCGCAGAAGGCCGGGTTCTACCTGACCTCGGAGAGCTGGCGCCGCGAGCTGCTCGACATCCCCGGGTTCTACAACTCGTACTTCCACACGAGCGATATTTTTCTGTCGCTGGTCTACCTGTGCGCGACCGGCGACCCCTACTACCTCGGGTTCAACGACTGGACGGCCAGGTACCAGTATCCCCGGATCGAGCCGAGCGAGCTCGAGCGCGCCAAGCTGCGCGCCAGGCTCGGAGGTCACGGGATCGGCTGCGGCGATCCGGTGTTCGTGATCAACGCGAACACGTCGCCGGATCTCGCGCCCGAGGCGCGCAAGTGGCCCAAGGAGCGCTACGCGCAGCTCGCCGACGCGCTGGTCGCGCACACGCCGAACGCGCGGGTGTGCTTCATCGGGGCGCCCAACGAGCTGGCGTACGTCCGCAGCGTCGCGGGGCTGTGCCAGACGCCGCGCCGCCACGTGCTCGCCGGCGAGCTCTCGCTGCGCGAGCTGCTCGTGTTGTTCGCCGAGTCCAAGCTCGTGATCTCGAACGACTCCGGCCCGATGCACCTGGCGTGTCTGGTCGACGCGCCGATCGTCGGCCTGTTCTTCGCCGACACGCCGACCCTGTTCGCGCCGATCGGCACGCGCGTGCGCTGCGTCGCCCCCAAGCTGTACTCGATCCCGCTGTTCAGCGTGTACAATGGCAAGGACGTCGCCGTCGGCAAGCCGTCGAGCGAGGTCAGCAACGCCGCGGCGTGCGCGGTGACGCTCGAGACGGTCATGACCGAGGCCCGCGAGCTGCTCGCGATGCGGCCCGTGCTGCGATCGACCGACGCTGGCCGGTCATGACCGGCGCGGACGAGCTCGAGCGGCTGGTCCGGCGCGTGCTGATCGACGGCGCGCGGGTCCGGCTCGACCTCGACGTGGCGGCGATCGCGCGCGCGGCCGCGCTGCTGCGCGACGCGGTGCTCGCCGGCAAGAAGGTGCTGCTGTGCGGCAACGGCGGCAGCGCGGCCGACGCGCAGCACATCGCGGCCGAGCTGGTCGGCCGGTTCGTGGTCGAGCGCCGGCCGCTCGCGGCGATCGCGCTCACCACCGATACCTCGACGCTCACCTCGATCGCCAACGACTACGGCTACGAGCACGTGTTCGCGCGCCAGGTCGACGCGCTGGGCGCGGCCGGCGACGTGCTGGTCGCGATCACGACGAGCGGGACGTCGAACAACGTCGTCGCCGCGGCGGCCGCGGCCCGCGCACGCGGCATGCAGGTGATCGGGCTGACCGGCGGTAATGGTGCGGCGTTCGTGGCGGCATGCGATGCCGGCGTCGTGGTGCCGTCGACGGTGACCGCGCGGATCCAGGAGTGCCACATCACGATCGGCCACCTGCTGTGCGAGGCGGTCGACGAGGCGTTCGCGCCTGCGGTCACGCTCGGCGCGCCGGCTGCGGCGGTCGGGTCGGCCGGGCCGGCGAAGCAGTGGATGCTCGAGCCGCTGATCGCCTGGCGGCTGGCCCAGCGCGCGCGCAAGAAGACGGTGGTGTGGACCAACGGCGTGTTCGACGTCCTCCACGTCGGCCACCTCGCGTCGCTGCGCGGCGCCCGGCAGTTCGGCGACGTCCTGATCGTCGGGGTCAACAGCGACGCGGCGGTGCGCGCCAGCAAGGGCCCCGACCGGCCGATCTATCGCTGCGAGGAGCGCGTGGCGATGCTCGCCGCGCTCGAGCTGGTCGACGCGATCCTGGTGTTCGACGATCCGACCCCGGAGCGCGTGCTCGCCCGGCTCCAGCCCGACGTCCACGCCAAGGGCGCCGACTACGCGCCGCCACACGGCAAGCCGATCCCCGAGCGCGCGATCGTCGAGGGCTACGGCGGCCGCGTCGAGTTCCTCCCGATGGTCCCCGACCGCTCGTCGACCGATACGCTGGCGCGCCTGCGGCCATGAGCGAGGCGCCGCGACGCGCGCTGTTCGTCGATCGCGACGGCACGCTGATCGCCGACGTCGGCTATCCGCGGGATCCCGCGCGGGTCGAGCCGCTGCCGGGCGCGATCGACGCACTGCACGCGCTGGGGGCTCGGTTCGCGCTCGTGATCGTCTCGAACCAGTCGGGCCTCGGCCGTGGGCTCATCACCGACGCCGAGGCCCGCGCCGTCCACGATCGGGTGATCGACGTGTTCGCGCGCGCCGGGATCGGGTTCGCCGGCGCCTACTACTGCCCGCACGCGCCCGGCGCGGGCTGTCCGTGCCGCAAGCCCGCCCCCGGCCTCTTGCTCGACGCCGCGCGCGAGCTTGGCCTCGACCTGGCGCGCTCGGTCATGATCGGCGACAAGGCGTCGGACGTGGCGGCTGGGCGGGCCGCGGGCTGCGGCTATACGATCCGGTTCGGCCCAGATGTCGACGGCGCCGATGGCTCGCAGCGCTGCGATGACTGGGATGCCGTCGCGGCCTTGCTGCGCTCGGTGGACTAGAACGGACTAGAACCACGGCGCATCGGTTGCGGTTGCGGTGCGGGTTGTGAGCTCGGGGAGATCGCGGACACGCGCGCTGGCAGCGCGGGCTGGGTCCTGCGCTCGTCCGTTGACCACCGGATCATGAATGCATGGCGGCGCCATCTCCACGACCGGCCGGCGATCCACCACCCGGCCGTGCAATCTATCTCGCGCAGTGACCCAGCCCGCGCCGCTGCGCTGCGCGTTGACGTGGTCACGTCGGTGTCAAGCACGACTTGATGAGGCTCACCAGCATCAGGAAAAGGACAGTCGCAAGGTTTGCTCGACATCACCGGACCTGTCGAGCTCGAATGCGCATGCTCGACTGCCCGGAAGGATCGGGCCGCCGTTGCAAGGTCATGGCAACGGATCGCGGGCGTCAGTCCGTTGGCCGAGCCGCACTCGGCTCGTCGCTGCAGTACGGTGGCGTCAGTGCGCCGTCCTCGGTGTAGATCCCCGAACGGACCATCAACTTGAACAACTCGTCGACGGGAAGCGCATGCAAGCTCGCGAGCACCCGTCGACGCCGACGCGTCTCCTCGTCGAGCCCCGGGGCCTCGGGGTCGAGCACGAGGTTGGTTTTCCCGTTGGTGCTCATGGCGCTATTGTGGGCCGGAAGACGCCGACCACGCAAGCAGGGTTTCTCACCGCGATCTGAACATGGCTACGGTGGCGGATGCCGCTGCCTTCGAACGCTGGAGGGCCCTCGAGGAAGCCGCATCGGACCGTGTCGTAGGACTCGGTCCCCGCAGGGAAACGGTCAAGGTAGAAGTTCATCACAGCGCAGTCGCGGTGCCGTAGGAGCTTGTCGGGTGTCTTGCCGCGGTTCTCTGGTAGAGGCTTTCCGGTGTGCTCGTGAACCTTCTTGAACAGCTCGAACGCCATCGGCAGCTCCTCGGTGAACCTCGTGTCCATCAAGTCGAAGCAGCGTCCGAGTTGGATCAGCGCACCGACGATCGCAGGGGTCTCGAGCTTACCCCGTGTCTTCTGGTCATACGCGAACCGCAGCGCTCGGTCAGCGCCATACTCCCAGAAGTAGATGCCCGAGCCGAGCCAGTCGTAGTCGTTCTGGCTCTTCTTGAACGGCTCCCCGCGCAGCAGACGTTCCGCCGTTTCGGCGTCGCACCCGTGGTACGCGATCACTGTGCGGTCGTACTTCATCGAAGACGGCCCTTCACCGCTGCAGCAATGCAGCAAAGATCTGCCGAGCCTGCAACGCCTCGACCGTTTGTCCTCGACGATACTGTTCGAGCGCGAGCGCGATTCCGCGAGTCTGGTCATCCTCGAGCCCAGCGTCATCGACCGCCTCGACCACATAGCGCCCCGGCGGAAGGGTACGAAGCTCTGGCGGAAGATCGCTTCCATTCCAGTCAAAAATCAGAGCTCGGCCGCCCACGGGAAAACTACCGTAGCATGGACATGTCGGGGCGCGGCGCGCTCGTTGCAACGCCGTCGGAACCGAGATAACACAGCGGCGTGCACCCGCTGCGCGCCATCGTCGAGCAACTTCGCGGGTGCCGCGTGCTGGTGATCGGCGACGTGATGCTCGACGAGTATTTGCACGGCGAGGTCACGCGGATCTCGCCCGAGGCGCCGGTGCCGGTGCTCGAGGTCCGCAGCCATGACTGGCGGCTCGGCGGCTCGGCGAACGCGGCGGCCAACATCCAGGCGCTCGGCGGCGTGACGACGCTGGTCGGCGTGGTCGGCAAGGACGAGGCCGCGGCGATCGTCGCCGACCGGCTCACGCACCACGGGATCGCGAGCGCGATCGTCGTCGATCCCGATCGGCCGACCAGCAAGAAGACGCGGATCGTCGCGCAGCAGCAGCAGATCGTCCGCGTCGATCACGAGCAGCGACATCCGGTGACCGGCGCGATCGCCGGCGGCGTCCGGCAGGCGATCGATCAGGCGATGCGCGGCGCCCAGGCGTGCGTGCTGTCGGACTATGCCAAGGGCGTCGTGACCGCCGAGCTCGCGCGCCACGCGATCGAGGCCGCGCGGGCCGCCGGGATCCCGGTCATCGTCGATCCGAAGCAGCGCAGCTTCGCCGCGTATCGCGGCGCGACGGTGATCACGCCCAACCTGCACGAGCTCGAGGCGGCGGCGCCCGGCGGCTCGCCGTTCGAGGTCGAGCGCGCCGCGGCGGGCGTGCTGGCGGAGATCGCCGGCACCGCGCTGCTGGTCACCCGCGGCGCGGGCGGGATGACGCTGTTTCGCGGCGAGCGCGCGGCGTTCCACGTCGCCGCGAAGGCCAAGGAGGTGTTCGACGTCACCGGCGCCGGGGATACCGTGGTCGCGACGCTCGCGCTGGCGCTCGGGGCGGGCGTCGCGATCGAGCAGGCGGTCGAGCTCGCCAGCCTCGCGGCGGCGATCAGTGTCTCCAAGCGCGGGACGTCGACCGTCAGCCCCGCCGAGCTCGCCACCGCGATCGATGCAGCACCGGGATGACCGACCACCGCGATGACGATGAGGCCGGTGGCATTCCGGAGCGTGCCGAGCGCACCGCTTCTGGAGCGCGTGTCACCGAGTCCGGACGTCACGTCACCGAGTCCGGCCGTCACGTCACCGAGTCCGGCCGTCACGTCACCGAGTCCGGACGTCACGTCACCGAGTCCGGACGCCACGTCACCGAGTCCGGCCGTCACGTCACCGAGTCCGGCCGCCACGTCACCGAGTCCGGCCGTCACGTCACCAACCGCAACATCGTGCCGCGCGGCGGGATGTCGGCGTCGGAGCACGGCACGCAGGAAGGCTCCGGCGCGTGGGAGCTCCACGGACGCGGCGCGTACCGCAGGGTCGAGGGCGGTGCCGACGAGCTCGACGACGTCACGCCGGTGCGGCCGCTGCCGCGCGCGCTCGGCCAGGGCGAGGACGCCCCCGGAGCGCACGGCGACACGCTCGGCGCGCCGGCCGCGCCGGCCGGCCGCGCCATCGAGCCCGATGACTTCGACGTGCCGACGCGGCGCCACACCGGCGAGGTGCCGGCCCTCGCGCGCAGGCCGCGGGATGCGCCGTCCGGAACGCCGCCGGGTACCGAAGGGGAGCGCCGCGAGCCGGCAGAGGGGGGCCGCCGCGAGCCGGCAGAGGGGGGGCGCCGCGAGCCGGCAGAGGACCCGGCGTCGCGCCCACCGCGCACGGCGCGCCCGTCGGGCAGTCACGCCGCGGTGTCCGTGCGGCTCGACCGCGCGTTGCGCGGCGCCGCGGTGCTCGCCGTGCTCGGCCTCGGCGCGGTGGGGCTCGCGCAGCCGACCTCGGTGCTGCGCGGCGGCGTCGCCTGGCTCGGCTTCGTGTTCTTCGTGCTCACCGGCTGGGGCGCGATCGTCACGCGGGTCGCGCGGACCGACGACCCGGACGCCGGGCTCGGTGCCGCGCTGGGCGCCGCCGGCTACCTCGCGATCGCGGGCGTGCTGATCGCGGCGGGCGTCTTGACCCGCCCGGTCGTCCTCGGGCTGATCGGCGTGGGCTTCGCCGGGTTCGCGTGGCGCGAGGTGACGGCGCCGCGCGCGGTCTGGCACCGCGTCCGCGACGGCATCGACTTCGTGCGCGGCAGCCCGGCGCTCGGCGTGCTGATCGGCGTGCTCGGCCTCGTCGCGTGCGTCCGCATCGTGGGCGCGGTCGCCGCGCTCGATCGCAACCCGTGGGACGACGACATCGCCTATACCCCGTTCGTCAAGCGCCTGCTCGACACCGGCGATCTGGTCGAGCCGTTCTCGTTCCGCCGGCTCGGCGCGTACGGCGGACAGACCGCGCTGCTGGCGCTCGGCGCCGCGCGCGGCACGCTCGCGAACGTGCACCTGATCGACAAGGGCCTCGGCCTCCTGGTCGCGCTGCTCGCGATGGTCGGCTACGCACGCGAGCGCCGCACCCAGCCGGTGTGGCTCGGGCTCGTCGCGCTCGTCCTCGTCGTTTTGCCCGACACCGCGATCAACACCGCGAGCTACTGGACCGGCGTGGCGGCGTTCCTCGCGCTGTATCGCAGCGCCGTGCGCGCGCGCTGGCCGCTGGTGGGCCTCGTGGCCGCGGCGACCTGCACGCTGCGCCAGAACTTCCTCGCCGTGGTCGCCGTGTTCGTCGCGAGCGTTTTGATCTCGCGGCTGGTCACCCTGGCCGGCACGATGCCGCTCGCCGACGCCTGGCGCCGGGAGCGCCGCGCCTGGGCGTGGGTCGCCGGGGTGGCGCTCGCGGTGATCGTGCCGTGGTGGATCGCCGCGATGCTCTCCAATGACACGTTCCTGTTCCCGATCGTGGGCGGCACCTGGAACCACGAGCTTTCGCTCAAGCCCGCGGTGACCACCTGGCCGCAGGAGCTCCAGTTCCTCGTCACGTGCTGCCTCGAGACCACGCCGATCGTGGTGATCCCGATCCTCGCGCTCGTGCTCGCGTTCGCGGTCGATCGCCGGATCGGCCGGCCGCTCACGTCGCTGGCGATCGCCGCCACGCTCGGCTTCGTGTGGCTGGTGAACGGCTTCCTCGGCAGCGAGCCGTTTCACCTGTGGCGCTACGCGTTCGGGTTCGCGACCCCGCTGGCGATCTTGCTCGTGCTCGAGATCGGCGCCGCCGACGAGGCGCGCGTCGCGCTGCCGCCGCTCGGGCGCTGGCTCGTGCTCGCGGCGCTCGTGCTGCAGGTCGTCGTCGGCCGCGGCGCCCTGCCCAGGCAGGTCCTCGCGCTGCTCGACGACGTCCGCGAGGCGGCCGCGATCGACCGCCGTGGCGACCCGAACGCGCGCACCGAGCAGCGGCGCTACCGCGCGATGCAGGACGCGATCCCGCCGGGCGAGCGCGCCGTCGTGATGCTCGACGATCCGGCGCTGCTCGATTATCGCCGGAACCCGATCGCGAACCTCGACACCCCCGGGTTCGCGAGCCCGGGCCCGCAGCTGCCCGCGTTCCGCGGCGCCGAGCCGCTCCGCGCCTACCTCGTCGCGCAGGGCTATCGCTACGCCGCGTTCGTCCGGTCCGAGCGCTCGCGCTACTGCTTCCGCCGGCCGTTCTGGATCGAGCGGATGTTCACCGACGCCGAGCTGTTCCAGATCATGAGCGCCTACACGATCGACGCGATCGACAGCTTCGCCGAGCTCGCGACGACGACCAAGGTGCGCTACGACGACGATGGCCTCGTCGTGCTCGATCTCGCGACCCCGCTGCGCGAGGCGAGCCGGCGGCTGTCCGGCGACGATGACAACGGCGGCGACGAGCCGACGCGGCGCGCCGCCTGGGTCCGCGCGCTCGCCGATCGCGAGGGCCTGCACGACGCGTGGTCGCTCACCACGCGCGCCGATCTCCGGTTCGAGGACGGCACCGGCGCGCTGCGCTACGTCGACGGCAGCATCGACGACCCGCGGTGGTACGAGGTCACCCACGCGCGGCCCGAGCCCGCCACGCGCGGCACGGCGATCCTGCCGGTGCTGCGCCGCGCGCACCTGCGGGTGCGGGGCTTCGGCGACATGCGCCTGGTGCTGCGCGCCGCGATCGCGCTCAACACCGTCTATACCCACCCCCGGCTCGACGTCTCGCTCGACGGCGAGCTCCTGGCGTCGGTGGTCGCCGACGCGACCGGCCGCTACGCGGTCGACGTCATTGTCCCGCGCGACCGGCTCGCGGACGGCTGGCGCGATCTCTACCTCGTGTTCTCGACCATCGCCGATCCGGAGAAGGACGTCCGCGATCTGCGGATCGCCCGGCTCGAGTCCGTCGAGTGGGCGCCGCCGTGATCGGCTCCGCGGTGGTCGGCGCGGCGATCGCGCTGCCGTGGCTGGTCCTCTTGCCGCTCCACGGCGCCGCCGCCGTCGTGACCCACGCGATCACGCTGGTCGCGGCGTTCCACGGCGCGGGGCTCGCCGTCGCCTGGCTCGCACGCCGGCGCACCGGCTCGCCGTGGCTGCGGGTCCAGTGGGGGGTCGCGGCGCTGATAGGGCTATCCGGCCTGGCGATCGCCGCCGGCGCCGGCACGCTCGCCACCCACGCCGTGCTGGTGTTCGGCGCGGCGGCGGTGCACACCGGCAGCCTCGGCCTGCGCTTCGTGTACTACGCCGGCCGGTTCGAGGACAGCCTCACCGGGCCGCGCACGTGGCTGGTCCCCACGGTGGTGCTCGCCGCGCTCGGCACGCTCGCCGTGCTCGGCGCCGCCGGCGACACGCTGGCGCGACCGTTCGACGACGACGGCCACGTCCTGGCCCAGCTGAAGCGCGTGCTCGACACCGGCACGCTCGGCGATTCGATCGGCTACCCGCGCACCGCGCAGCTCGGCGCCCAGATCGCGCTCGGCGCCGTGGCGTCCGGCGCCGGCGACGGGTTCGCCCGCATCGTCGAGGCGCTCGCCCTCGTGCTCGCGCTCGGCCTGGCGCTGTGGCGGATCCGCGCCCGCGACCCCAGCGCCGCGCTGTGGGCGGTCCTGCTGATCGTCGCCGCGTTCGCCCTCGCGCTGGCGCCGACCGATCCGCTGCCGTGCTGGACCGCCGCCGGCCTCACCGTCGCGCTCTACGCGATGCTGAGCGAGCCCGAGCCGCCGCCGGCGCTGCCGTTCGCGATCACCGCGGGCGCGCTGATCGCGCTGCGCTACGAGCTGGCGCCGATCGCCGTGGTGGCGGTGATCGCGGCGTGGGCGCCCCGGCGCACCGATCACCGGCGCACCGCGATGCTGATCGGCGGCGTGCTCGCGGTCGGCGTGCCGTTCCTGGTGACCCGCATGGTCGCGTGGGCCGCGGTCCCGCCCGCCGCGCGCGCCGCGCTCGCCGCCGCCGCCACCTCCGGCGCGCACCGCGAGGCCGCGCTCGCCGTCCGGCTGCTGATCGCCGCCGCGATCGCGGTGCCGGCCGCCTGCGTGCTCCGGGTCGCCCTGCCCGGCAGCCGCGCGCTCGGCTGGGCCGCGACCGCCACCGCCGTCGCGCTCGGCGCGCTGGTCGCCCACGTGACCGGGGCCGGCCCGTACGCGCTGCGGCTCGCCTGGCCGATCGGCATCGCGTTCGCGATCACGCTGGTGATCGAGCTCGCGCGCAGCCGGTGGTCCGGGCCCACCGCGCTGATCGCGTCGCTCGTCCTGTGCGTCCTGATCTACGAGGGCCGCGAGGCGCCCGGCCGGCTCCGCTGGTCGCGCCGGATGGCGGCCGCCGCGACCAGCGTCGCGTACCTCGAGCACCCGCCCGGCGCCCCCACCGAGCCCGGCGCCCCCTACGCCGCGCTGCTCGCCGGTGTCCCGCCCGGCGCGACCGTCGCGGTCTGGGTCACCGAGCCCGAGCGGCTCGACTACGCGCGCCACCGCATCATCGACCTGCGCACCCCGGCCGGCGCGCGCCTGCGGGTCCATCGCTGGGACGCTCACACCTCGAAGCTCGAGGCGCTGCTCGCCGCGCTGTCGGCGTCGTTCGTGCTGGTCGAAGGCGACGACGCCCACGTGCAGCGCACGCAGGCCGATCTGATCTATCGCCTGGTCTGCGGGGCCGCGCGGCCGATCTGCGCGGACGATCTCGAGGCGCTCGCGGTGAACCACCGGGTCGTCGCGCGGCGCGACAACGTCGCGCTCGTCGCGCTCGTGCCCTGAGTGCGACGGCGACGACGACGGCGATGGCGATGGCGATGGCGATGGCGCGCGCCGCGGCCCACCCGCGGCGGTGGTGGTTGTCGCTCGCAGCTCCCCTCGCTGGTATATGGTTCCCCGGATGACGAAGACGGCCCGCGCGCTCGTGCGCACGATGCGCCCGCGGCAATGGGTCAAGAACATCTTCGTCGCGGCGCCGCTGGTGTTCGCGCGCCACCTCGGCGATCCGGCGTACGCGCTGCGCACGGCGTTCGCGGTGCTCGCGTTCTGCGCGCTGTCGGGCGCGGTCTACGCGTTCAACGACGTCCGCGACGCCGAGGCGGATCGCCAGCACGCGACCAAGCAGCATCGTCCGATCGCGGCGCGCGAGCTGTCCGAGCGTGCGGCGCTGGTGTGGGCGGCGGCCCTGGCGCTCGGCGCGCTCGCCGGCTGCTTCGCGCTGAGCCCCGTGCTCGCCGGGATCGCCGCGCTCTACCTGGTCCAGAACCTGGCCTACAGCCTCGGCCTCAAGCAGGTCGCGTTCGTCGACGTCGGGCTGATCGCGAGCGGGTTCCTGCTCCGCGTGCTCGGCGGCGCGGCGGCGATCGCGGTCCCGGCCTCGCGCTGGCTCTTGCTGTGCACCGCGTTGCTCGCGCTGTTCCTCGGCCTGGGCAAGCGCGGCCACGAGCTCCTGTGGGCCGCGCGCACGCAGCGCGCGACCACGACGCGGGCCGCGCTCGCCGGCTATCGCATCGAGGTCGTGCGGATCGCGATGATCGTGCTGGCGGTGATCACCTGCGCCGCGTTCATCGCGTACACCTTGTACCCGCACACGATCGAGTTCTTCGGCACCGATCGGCTGGTCTACGTCGCGCCGTTCGTGGTGATCGGCGTGGTCCGGTTCCTGATCCTCGCGCTGTGGCGGGCCGGCGACGAGTCACCGACCGACGCGATGCTGCGCGATCCGTGGTTCCTGCTCGATCTCGCCGGCGCGACGGCGACGACGCTCTACGTGATCTACGGCTGACCGGCACGCGCGCCTGCACGGGGGCCCTGCGCGGGTGGACTGCGGGTAGGCCCAGGCGGTATGCACGGCCATGGCTGGTGACGCGAACGACGAGCTCTCGCCGGGCGGGGCAACCGTCCGCCGGAAGACGCTCGCGCGCCGGCTGTGGCGGCGCTGGGGCTGGCTCGTGCGCTGGGGCGGCACCGCGATCGGGCTCCTCTACGTCAGTACGCTGATCCACGTCGCGAACGTCAAGGCCGCGTTCGCCAACGTCTCGCTCGGGGCCATGGTCGCCGCAGTCGCGCTGATCGCCGCGAGCCTGGGGATCGGCGCGGTGCGCTGGCGGAGCGCCCTCCGGGCCTACGGCGCGCGGTCGCGGCCGAGCCTGGCAACCGCCGTGCGCCTGTACTTCGTCGCAGGGTTCTACAACACGTACCTGCCGGGTGCGGTCACCGGCGACGTCGTGCGCGCCGTCGTGGCGCACGATTGCTTCGGCGAGCACGGCACCACCGGTGCGCTCGCCGTGGTGTTCGTCGAGCGAGCGCTCGGCCTGTTCGCCTTGTTCGCGCTGGTCATCACCGGCGTGGGCCTGAGCCGCGATGCGCTGGGCATCCAGGGTTCGTTGCGGCTGTGGAGCGTGGTGGGCGGCGCCGCGGCGCTGGCCGCGCTGGTGATGCTGCCGCTCGGCCGGCGGCTCGCCCGGTTCCTGCCCGGGCCGCTCGCGCGGATCGCGCGCCAGCTGCCCCTGGTGGTGCGCCCGCTCGACTTCGCCGCCGCGACGCTGTTGTCGCTCGCGACCCAGCTGGCCGCCATGGTCGCCGGCTGGCTGATCTTGCGCGATCTGCACCCCGGCGTGACGTTCGCGGACGCGCTGCTGATCATCCCGGTCGCGTCGGCGACCGCGTTCCTGCCGTTCACGGTCGGCGGCACCGGCGCCCGCGAGAACGCGTTCGTCGTGCTCGGCGAAAAGATCCTGGGCATGTCGAGCGACGACGCGGTGGCCGCGTCGCTCCTGCTCTGGCTCTCGGCCCTGATCGTCGGCGCGGCGGGCGGCGTCCTGCTCGTGCTCGGCACCGGCTCGGCGCCGGCTGCCCCGGCGGCGGCCAAGCCCACGCCGGACTAGTATCTCGTCGCAGTGGATCTGACCGGTTGCGCTGCGGAGGCCCGACGTCAACGCGCAGCGTAGCGCCGCGGGGTGGGTCAGGGCGCGAGATAGATTGCTCGGCCGGGTGGTGGATCGTCGGCCGGTCGTGGAGATGGCACCGCCCTACATGCTCGATTCGGTGGTTAACGGACGAGCGCACGACCCAGCCCCGCGGCGCGAGCGCGCGTGTCCGCGTTCTCCAGGAGTCTCCCCGCGTGGCATCGCTCGCCCGCGGCGACGCGTGATACACGTAGCGACGATGCCTCGCTCCCTCAGGGCCCTGCTACTGGGCAGCATCGCGCTCGCGCTCTTGTACCTCGTGGTGCACGTGCGCGAGCCGCTGCGGCTCAACGTGGGGGACGCGTGGGCCGACGCCGACGTCCTCGCGGCCGTGACCGGCGACAGGTCGGGTGGCAATCCCGCGGCGGCAGGCGACGACCTGCGCGAGGTGGGCCCGCCGACCGCGACTGGCTATCGCTACGTGGTGGGTCGGCCGCTCGTCGTGATCATCGATCGCGCGATCGGCCGGCTCGGGATCGGTGGCCTCGGCGCG